>OCPP01000014.1_pt1 | contig 201270 bp, 185 predicted proteins | sample 1538211 | NCBI WGS metagenome assembly OCPP01 (sample SAMEA2580193, study PRJEB22360) | human gut metagenome | biome: human gut; feature: human-associated habitat; material: faeces | place: Denmark | collected 2008/2010
CAGGTATCAAAAAGTATTGAATTTATTGAAAAAAACACTTGATTATATGGAGAGGTTATGAGCCAGAAAGTATATGCATAAACTATGGAAATGACCTACTATATTGAGTGTATAATGGCTTTTAGTGGGTTTTGTCCTCTGTCAGCAGTCTCTTATAAGTACAGTCGATGCCAATTGCGCCAAGCGGAGCAGTAACTATAATTGCAAGTACAGCAACAGAAAGCATAATCTGTCCGCAAGGCAGTCCGGCGGCGAGAGGTACAGAGCCAATGGCGGCCTGTACAGTTGCTTTAGGAAGATAGGCAATTACACAGAAAAGGCGTTCCTTCCATGTAAGGTTTGTTTTTACGGTGCAGAGAAGCACTCCGGCAGCTCTGAAAACAAGTGCGGCGAGAATCATAAGCAAGGCTGGAAGTCCGGCTTTCAGTGTGTAGCGGATATCGACAGCCGCGCCGACAAGCACGAACAATATTACTTCAGCAGCGAGCCACAGCTTGCCAAATTTTTCGGACAGACGGGCTGATACGGCGGGGACACATTTAAACTTAAGCGTACATGCCATAGCGACAACAGCAAGCAGCCCTGAAACAGACACTTTTCCTTCAAGCCAGCCCTCAATTGCAATAAGAAGGAAAGAGAAGCCAAGTACGATGATAACCTTCATGCTGTTTCTTACGGTATGCTTGCGGGCGTATGATGTTTCAAAGAACAGATACAGTCCCAATCCGGTTACTATGCCAAGAATTATGCCGAGTATAATAGACACAGGAATATTTACGAAATCCATAACATTAGCCCTGCCGCCCTGTGCCACATTTAAAAATGTAGTGAACAACACTATTACAAATATGTCATCGCATGAAGCCCCAGACAGTATCATCTGTGGAATTGCCTTGGCAGTTCCGTAGCGTTTCTCAATGAGCATTACCATTCGGGGAACGACAACCGCAGGAGAAACAGCGGCGAGAACCGCGCCCATCACGGCAGCTTCGGCGTGGTTAATTCCAAGAATTACAGGGGCAAGCAGAATATAACCGATGATTTCACAGGAAGCTGGAACGAAGGACATGAGAATAGCACTTCGTCCGGCTTTTTTCAAGTCTTTTAAGTCAAGCGACAGACCGGCCTTGATAAGAATAATGATAAGAGCCATTTTTCGCAGATCAGCCGATATTGAAAGGATTGATGGGTCAAGAAAATCAAGGACATATGGCCCGAGGACAATACCGGTAAGAAGCATTCCGATGATTCTCGGAAGTTTCAGCTTCTGGCAGATTGCGCCCATGACGAGCCCAACCAGAAAGATAAGTGATAAAGATGTCAGCATAATAAGCCTCCTTAAAAATATAGTAAATGCATTTATGAACGCAAAAAAAGCTGATGCTTCCTGCGACATAAAATCGTAGAAGTCATCAGCTTGAATAAGCAGTTTAGGTTTCCCAAGGGAGTACTTCATTCCCTTTGATATTTATAATACTTTGGGGCAGGATTGTCAAATGTAAATGAGGAAATATATAATATTTAAAGAAAAATATATAATTTCCGAAAATTAAAATAATATTTCCTGAAAATGCCTTGATATTTCCGAAAAATTGCGTAAAATATAATATAGATGTATATAAATGTTGTGAATTAAGTAAGAGGCGGTGTGGAATCTGTGTACATGACACGGATTTCAGTATGTGCAGTAATGCACAGAAAAGAGGGGCTTTATGGATATTAGATATATTAAGGCGAAGGAATTATCCGCAAGATGGGGCGTGACGCCGAGAAGAATTAACCAGTTGTGTACAGAGGGAAAGCTGCCGGGAGCTTATAAGGAAGGCAAGTTCTGGATGATACCTGACGATGTGGACAGACCGGATTGTTTAAGGGAGAATAGGAATCTTTATGTCAGCGAAGACAGCGTTGTATACAACAGGAAGCGTCCCTGCCCAGTTGGAATAACATCTTATAAAGAAGTGTCGAATGAATGTTATTATGTAGACAAAACATTGCTTATCAGGGACATTATAGATAATCACAGTAAGGTGTATTTATTTACAAGACCGAGAAGATTCGGAAAGACACTTACTATGGACATGGTTCGCACATTTTTTGAAAAGACTGATACGGATACATCAATATATTTTAAAGATAAATATATATGGCGCGCGGGTGCAGCATATAAGGAGAAGCAGGGGCAGTACCCGGTGATTTTTCTTACATTTAAAGACGCCCACCAGTCAACATGGCAGGACATGTACGCAAGTCTCTGCTTTACATTAAGGAATGAATTTTTGCGACATATTGAACTGACGACAAGCGCCAGATTAAGTGACTATGATAAGAAGTATCTTAAGTCAATACTTGATGATGAGGCAACGATAATAGATTATCAGTTTGCACTGGGGAAGCTGTCGGCAATGCTTTCAAAGCATTATGGCAGGAATGTAATCGTAATAATTGACGAGTACGATACGCCAATCCAGCAAGGACATATATTTGGATACTATGATGAAGTGATTGGCTTTATGAGAAATCTTTTGTCGGCCGTCTTAAAGGACAATCCAAGTCTGGAACTGGGGATTCTCACGGGAATTCTCCGCATAGCTAAGGAAAGCCTGTTCAGCGGGCTTAACAATCTTGTGGTTAATACAATTCTTGATGATGAATATTCGCAATATTTTGGATTTACGGAAGAGGAAGTTTCTGCTATGGCGCAGTACTACGGCGTGTCTGACCGGCTGGGTGAGATTAAGGAATGGTATGACGGCTATATGTTTGGCAGAACCGGAATATATAATCCGTGGTCGGTTATTAATTACTTCAATAACAAATGTGTTCCCAAAGCCTTCTGGTCAAGAACAAGTGGCAATGAGATAATCGGCGAGCTGTTTAATAGTGCTGATACCACATTTGCAGACAACTTATTAAGATTGCTGCAGGGCAGTACTGTTCAGGCAATTGTTGACACAGATATCATATATCCTGAGATTAATGGAGATATTGATACAATATACAGCTTCCTTCTGGTTGCCGGATATCTGCGGGTGTCAGAGTATATCGGTTCTCTGTACGACAATCCGATATGTGCGTTGTCGATACCTAATTATGAGATAAAGAGCGTGTTCCAGAAGGAGATTATTGACAGATATAACGGCATATTTACAGGCGTTCTCCTCAGGAATTTTGAGGAATCAATCCGCACGGGGAATGCACATTTGCTGACAAAAACTCTGCAAAAGTATCTGTTGCAGTCGGCAAGCGTGTTTGATACGGCACATGAGGATTTCTATCATGGGGTAGTATTTGGAATGCTTGCGGTTTTATCTGATAGTTATTATATCTCGTCTAACAGGGAATCGGGTGAGGGACGTTTTGACATTGAGCTTCAGCCTAAGAGCCGTGGTGGGCAGGGATATATCATGGAGTTTAAGGCGTGCAGGGAAGCGGAGCTTGAGAAGATGGCAGACAGCGCAGTCGTGCAGATAAAGCAGAAAGGTTACACCACTAATCTTGAGAAGCGAGGTGTAGCTAAGATTGGCATGTTTGGAGTTGCATTCAGTGGGAAGAAAGTGAATGTGGCGTATGAAGAGTATAGTGTAAAGAAGCACAGGAAATAGTAAATGCGCATTATGGGCATTGTATACGTCGCCTTATAATGCGCATTTATTTTAGTTATTTTTAATTGCATTATACAGATTAACAATCTCGCCATCTTTCTTGGAATTCAAGAACACAGTATGGTCAGCAGTTTTTATCATAAGCACAGGAGACACATCTTTAAAAATGTAGAGACTGCATTTTCCATAAGTATTGCCCTTAAATTTTCCGACAAGATAACTTTCTGTGGCACCGCCATTATATTTGAAAAAATGGTCATCAGGCAGTGAATCCATCAGAGTAATTTCGGTGATGTCGTCAATGTTAATGCTGCTTGTGTAACCGCATGAAGATACATTTACAGTGCTTTCAGTAGTCTTAATATCAATAGTGACATGCAGGAACGGCGCAAGTACAACAATTGTCCATATTAAGATTACTAGCAGAATTGCTGTGATTGTACCAGTGAACACCTTCGCACCGGTTCTGGCGTAGTTAAGCGAGTAGTTGGTCGAACACAGCCTGTCGGGTACGAAAAGGTGCGGGTCATTAGGATTGTAGTAAAATCCAGTCTTCCAGTAGTCATCATCATCAACAAATACCGGCTGTGTGTCAGCCTTAAGCATTTCGTTCTTTCTGTTGCGTGCAAGAATAAGAATAACAGTGAGCGTGCAGCCGCTTAATAATTGCAGAATAATGTACATCCAGAAACTTAAGTCCCCAACAGTGTCCTGAATAATACTCATTAATACAAATGTTATCCATGCCACGAAGTTAAGAAGTGACATTACAAGCATTGCTGAAGCAATGTATTTTTTCATAGTCAGATTAACAATGTTGTTAATGTCCGAATTAAGGCTGTATGCCTGATTCTGTCGTCTGTTCATATAAATATGGAACACAAACCCAAATACTGAAACTATGACAGTACATATTGCAAATACAATAATCATAGAAAAATACGCTCTGTCTGTCCATGAATAGAATGGAATCAAAGCCAGCAGTTCTGCGGCAATTATGATGATGTGGTATCTGAAGCTGATGGGGGTTGTGTCAGCATTTGCACAAGCACGCGTATCAATAAAGACCTTCTGTTTCTGGGATTCAACAAACCAGCCATTCTGTTTCTTTAACAGATACATTTTTCGATGCGCTGAAAGCTGGATATACATAATTCCCAAAACGAACACGAAAATCCAGATTATAAACACAATAATGAAAATAATCATGCTTACAAAATTAAGAAAGCATATGGCTATTGCGAGTACTGCATTGATATTCTGAAAATATTTCATACTTTTCTTAAAGCGTGCCATAAGCCTAGTGACATCGTCATCGTTAACATGGTCGCCTGGAATGTGGACTCCGATAAGCATTCCGTTGTTGTATCTGTAGTTGGATTCATATGCAAATCTTATGATCAGTACTGTGAACATGTTGCATACGAAGAATAGCATAAACATTACGATTTTCATAAGGAAACCTCCTTGTATAGTGGGACTGTGTGTGTTAATGCATGTGTGAATACAGGCATATTACATTGTGCAGGAATTCATCTTGGAATAAATGTTTTCGCACATTTTTAAGAATTCTGCCTTATCCATTCCTGTAATGCTTGCTTCTGCTGACAGCAGCTCAAGCTCTGATTCAAGCTTTTCCCTGAATTCAATATCCATATTAATATTCTCGGCGACAAATGCACCAAGTCTTCTATCAGTTTTAATAAAGCCCTCAGCTTTAAGAATCTGGTAAGTTTTATTGACGGTCATTGTATTAACGCCTGCGTCAGAAGCAAGCTGTCTGACAGTCGGTAGTTTCTCGCCAGCCTTAAGTTCTCCCTTGCCAATTCCTTTAACAATCTGATTCCTTAACTGCACATATATGGGTGTGTCGCTCGCAAAATTAAGTTCAATAACCATGTCGGGCTCCTTTCTGTAAAGAGAGGTGATTTTTGTCTTATTTGTATTAAATATAGTAATACAGATAAGACAAAAAGTCAAGAGAACAGGGTGAGGATAATTATAGGCATGAGATAATATTTGGGAAATGCCTACACAATTATGGTAATTATGTAGATTAGTAGGTCTGTTGAGGAGAATGCGAAGTGGTAAAAGAGAGTATTGACAGAGAAAGACCTACGCAGGGAGGGGAAAATGGCAGGATAGTAGGTCTTTCGAGAGGGATGAGAGGGAATAAAAGAGAAACTAGGAGGAAAAAGACCTACGCAAGCTAAGAAAACAAGATGTTTAGTAGGTTTACGGAGAAAAAAGCGTTCCGAAGAAAAGAGGCATCAGGAAAACAACCAGAAATCCTATAAACACTATTGACATATAAACCTAGTAGGTATATAATCTGCAACATAGTAACATATAAAATTAGTAGGAATTAAAAATCAACAAACATTTCAAGGATGGCGGAGTATTCGATAAGATATATGAAAAGAAGTAATTATAGAATATATAAAAGTAATTAAGGGAAGGGGAACGACAGAATGAAAGAGAAGAAAAGAAAGAAAAAAAGAGTAATACCGGGCTTTGGTCTTTCATTTGGAATAACAATTGCAATGTTAGGAATCATTGTTGTTATCCCTTTATGTACCCTTGTGATATTCTCGGCAAAGCTGTCGTTTACGGAATTTATAACGACAGTTACAAGACCGAGGGTGCTTTCAAGCTACAGAGTAAGTCTTGAGACTGCGTTAATCGCGGCACTTATAGACGCAGTTATGGGAACAATTCTTGCATGGGTACTTGTAAGATACAACTTTCCGGGTAAGCAGATTATGAATGGAATAATTGAACTTCCATTTGCACTGCCGACAGCTGTTGCGGGTATAGCACTTACACATCTGACAACAACTAATGGCTGGCTTGGAGCATTTTTTAGCAAATTTGGAATCCGGATTGCATATACAAGGCTGGGAATTATATTCGCACTTATATTCGTTGGAATACCATTCGTAGTGAGGGCTGTCCAGCCGGTGCTGGAAAAGGTGGATATCCAGTACGAGGAGGCGGCCAACATGCTTGGTGCAACCCACAGACAGACAGTATTCAGGGTAATACTTCCGGAGATACTTCCGGCACTTATCGGTGGATTCACAATGTCATTCGCAAGAGGACTTGGCGAATACGGCAGTGTCGTATTCATAGCAGGAAATACACCGTATGAGACAGAGATAGCACCGCTTATGATTATGTCAAAGCTTCAGGAATATGACTACGCAAGTGCAACATCAATAGCGCTTGTAATGCTTTTCATCGCATTTATTATTCTCTTTATAAATGCAGTGTTACAGAGCAGGACATCAAAGATTGTAAGTGGAATTTCATAGAAAGGGGTTAGCGTATGAACATCAGAAAAGATTCAGGTCCGTTAAAATGGATTCTAATAGGTATAAGTGTGTTGTTTTTATTTGTGATGCTTATTCTGCCCCTCAGTTATGTAATGTACACAGCATTTTCTAAGGGCATAAAGGTGTTTCTGGCAGCTGTTACTGACAAATACGCACTTCATTCAATTAAGCTGACAATAGAGGTTTCGCTTATTGCGGTTGTGTGTAACACATTTTTTGGAATATTTGCTTCATGGCTTATTACAAAATTCCAGTTTAAGGGAAAGAAAATTATATCTACTTTAATAGATTTACCACTCACTGTTTCGCCGATTATAGCGGGTCTTATATATGTGCTTACATTCGGAAGACAGAGTTTTATATATCCATATCTTAAGGCTATGGGAATAAGAATTATATTTGCAGTTCCGGGAATTGTGCTTGCAACTATATTTGTAACTTTTCCATTCATATCAAGGGAGCTGATACCGGTTCTTACCTCGCAGGGTACTGACGAGGAAGAAGCTGCAGCACTTATGGGTGCAAATGGATGGACTATATTCTGGAAGGTTACATTCCCACATATCAAATGGCCTCTTCTCTATGGTATTGTACTGTGTACAGCGAGAGCAATGGGGGAGTTCGGCGCGGTATCCGTTCTTTCGGGACATTTGCGCGGAAGAACTAACACGATGCCGCTGTATATTGAACTTCTGTATCAGGGATATGATTTTACGGGAGCATTTGCAGTGTCAGCAATTCTTGTGCTGATGGCGGTTATTATACTGGTGCTTCGAAGTGTGCTTGAATACAAGGGGCAGCAGGCAGCTAAGGCAGAGAAAGGGCAGCAGGAAGGATAGAAACGCACTACAACAGAAAGGCGGAACAGATTATGGCAGATTTACAGCAGGATACAGAGAAATATGTAGAGCTTCGTAATATCAATAAGACATATGGCACATTTAAAGCCTCGAATAATATTAATCTCGGAATTGGGAAGGGCAAGCTGATTGCACTGCTTGGACCTAGCGGAAGCGGCAAAACTACCATCTTAAGAATGATAGCAGGCCTTGAGACTGCGGATTCAGGTGATATTATAATTGACGGCAAGGTAGTTAATGATGTGCCGGCAAGTAAACGTGGAATAGGCTTTGTTTTTCAGAACTACGCACTTTTCAGATACATGACAGTGTATGATAACATTGCATTTGGTCTTAAGGTTAATAAATGGAAAAAATCGGACATTAAGAAACGTGTTGATGAGCTTATTGAGCTTGTCGGACTTTCAGGCATGGCGAAAAGATACCCTAGCCAGTTATCAGGCGGACAGAGGCAGAGAGTGGCATTTGCAAGGGCATTAGCACCTAATCCTGAGCTTCTGCTTCTTGATGAACCATTTGCAGCGATTGATGCGAAAGTAAGACAGGAATTAAGAAGCTGGCTTCGTGATATGATTACAAAGGTTGGAATCACAAGTATATTCGTTACTCATGATCAGGATGAGGCAATTGAGGTTGCTGATGAAATTATTGTCACTAACAAGGGACATATAGAGCAGATTGGAACGCCAAGACAGATATACAGAGAGCCTGAGACAGCATTTATGGCGGAATTCATGGGACATCCGGTACATGTTGACCGGATTAATAAGATTAAAGGTTTTAACCAGCTTGCCGATTCTGTTAAGGCGGTATTAAGACCTGAGAATGTCAACATCACAAGGCTTGATGAGAAGGTTGATTCAGCCGCTTCTGTTGAGAAGGGCGTGGTTGTAGGCAAGCTTTTCATGGGAAAGGAAGTCGAGATAACTGTCAATGTCAACGGCATAGAGGTTGTCGGGACAAGAAATGTAGAGGAAGCTCCGATAAAGAAGGGGGAGGAAGTAAATGTATTTATTCACAGGGCATTTACTTACGGCGCAGATGGAATTGTCAACATTGTTGAAAATGCAAATAAGTTCGAAGACTGGATGGTTATATAGTATATACAAAATGGAGAAAAGCTGATTAATATGCTTTTCTCCATTTTAAGATTTTAGTTATTATTTTTTTTCAGTCCGTATCATTTGCTCTACATATTCCATAATGTAGTAGTTATCCTCTGGCATCTGGCAGCCTACTATGTAGATGCCGTCATTATCAGAACATCTTATAATCTGCCCCTCTAATACAGAATGTGCAGGCAAATCAAAATTATCAATTGAAACAGTAACGATTTTGCCTTTGTTATTAGAGAAAAATCTGTCTTTTGAGAGGAATGCAAAACCATTGGCACTCAGATTATCAAGTTTTCCTTCAAATGTTTCGTCTGTACCCTTTACTGTAATTGTACAGTGATTATTCATATCAATTCTAGGATATTTACGACGGTTAAGAATCTGCGGTCTTGTTGCGATTGTAACAATGCCCGTTGTTGCAGATGCTTTTTTGTCAGCTGAAATTTTAGTGTTTTCCCAACGGTATATTACATTGCCAACTGTTACTAACATGTCACATTCAATGGCTGAATTAACTGCAGGCAGTGCCTTCTCAAGTTCAAGAGTTATACAGTTGTCATTATGAGTCTTAATGGTTCCGTGATATTCAATATTTTCACCATGAGTACCTTTAAGGATTGCGGATGCCCTCATGCCTGTCTTAATATCTTCAATACCCATGAAACCGCCAACACCAAGTTCACACATAAGAGCCTGTATTGTATTTTCCATGGTATTGATATTAGTGGCACTTTCGTCATATTTACTTACAATACGGCTGCTGATATCTCTTGAATTAGTTATGCACTCTGTCATGGTATCAACTATATCTGATACCTGGGACATGTTGCTTACAAGCTGCTTGTTAGCGGATTCAACATCTTTAATGGCTGTATCAATTATATGTATATGGTCTTCAATCTGAGTAGAATCAGATGTGATAAGACTGATACTTTCGCTTGTCTGTGTAATCTTGTCAAGAGTAACCTGGATAAGTGATAAAGTCTCACCAATAGAAGAAAGCATTTTATCAGAGATTACAGCAAGACGGTCTAATGCACTCTGTATTTCACTGGAAGAAGTCTTGGTTTCTGTGCTTAATGCACGAATCTGTTCAGCTACAACAGCAAAGCCTTTACCTGCATCTCCGGCTCTTGCAGCTTCAATAGAAGCATTGAGGGCAAGAAGATTGGTCTGGCTGGATATATTGTCGATAGCACTGGTCTGGTCTTTAACGGTCTTGAATTCTGATTCAAAATCATGCAGGATATGCTCAACCTCTGAAGAAAGCTCAGACATTGTAGTTGCTGTTGTAATAAGGTTTTCAAGGTCGCTTGAGCTTGTGTATGCATGCTCCTGTGACTCAGAAGTAAGGCTTACCATATCGTCAATAAGCTGGGCAACATGTTCTACCTGTGAGCTTATGTCAGTTGTCATATCAGTGGAAGAAGCAGTATGGCTTCTTAAATCTTCATTATTGCTTGAAAGTTCATTCATGCCAAGCATGATAACATCAGAACCATGCTTATTCTCTGAAGCCAGTTCGCGTACAACAGTAATTCCACTCATAATAGAATTACTTGAAGTCTTAACCTTCTCAACGGTTGAAACAACTCTGTCAAGATCAGCTTTAATGCTTCCATTCAAAGCACCATCGGATTCATTAAGGTGTCTGATAGACATAACATAGCAGATGTAACATAAAAGAAGACATGCAACCTGTAACTGGTAATTCTTCATATCTGCATCAGACCTGCATCCGAGAACAACATATCTGTACACATCACTGACAATAACAGAGAGTACATTAGCAATACCGCAGTTAATCATGAATTTCTTGTTCTTATATAGAACGAGAAGACTCATAACCGGGAGAATATATGTGAATGAAATCGGAGAATCAGTTGTGCATATTACAAATGTATAGAAAATACCATAACCAATAACAAGACATAATCTGTACGCATCAGTTGCTTTTCCCTTGATTCTGAAAAATAATTCTCCAATAAAGAAAGGTATCCAGCAAAGTGCAACAAATATTATGTAGCTGCTTTTTGGATAGATTCCATTAGCTGCATCAGTACCATAATTGGCGGTCAAAAGGAGTGAGAAAACAAGCCATATCCGACGGGCTTTAATATTAGCCTTGGCTTTAAAAACATTAGCATCGTAGTTCATAGAATAATCTCCTATAAAATATAAAATTGTTAAGTTAGTGAAGTATTTTATCACGAAAATAAACTATCTCTATTTTATAGCAAATATTTACTATTTTCAACAAGAATATCTTAAATATGGGGAGAAAAATATAGGGAGAATGTGATACCGATAGGTAGTCGCATTTTGAAACATCTTATAGGTAGAAAACAGATATGACTATAATATTAGAATGAAAATCAACCTATCAAAGCATAATATTATGCAAGCTTATAGGAAATTTCTGCTAAGAGCGGAACGAAAGAATAGTCTCAGACAGTAAAAGAAGCAAAATTTACCTATAGGATAATTGATTTATATGAATATATAGGAGAGACTGATAAAATATATGTGGGCTGATTATAAATTTTTGATTAAACAGAGAAATATAATTAGCTGGTTATATTTACTCAGGCGGTTTTACATAATAATCAAAAGGTAGATTTACTTAATAATATTAAAGTGTTCTGGCTGTGTATAAACAGAAACGTATCAGAAGATGTTAATTTTATTAAGAAATTTAAGAATTCTTAAGAAATATTTAATTTTCTTATTGACAAATTATCCGCAAAGGAATATTTTAATGTACAAATCAACAGTCAAATGCGAAGAACAGGAAATGACTTCTTCATATCACCGCTCACAGAAAGCCGTCAGTTGATGAGAGACGGCAGCAAGGAATGATTAAGCCCTCACCTGCAAGCAGTTCTGGTGAAAGACAGGCAGATGTCTAGTAGTTGGAACCGGTACCCACCGTTAAAAGGGCATGCCATAAGAGATGAATATACCGAGTGGCAGTAGAGTGGTCGGAGTATCCGGCAAGCAAAGTGGTAACGCGGAAGTAGAAATAATATACCTTCGTCTTTGCACATAATCCAGAAATGGATTAGTGCATCGACGAAGGTTTTTTTGTGCGAGCACCGCTTCCACTGCGTTTGACTGGTGAAATATATTTTTATAGGAGAGTGACATTATGAACACATTAGTAATCGTGCTTATCGCGGCAGTTGTACTTTTTGGTGCATACATGGTTTATGGTCGTTGGTTAGCAAAGAAATGGGGTATCGACCCTAAGGCAGAGACACCAGCCGTTAAATATAACGACGGTAAAGATTTCGTTCCAACTAATGGCTGGACAGTTTTCAGTCATCAGTTCTCATCAATTGCAGGAGCAGGTCCTGTAACAGGTGCTATTCAGGCAGCAGCATTTGGATGGTTACCAGTTTTACTCTGGATCCTCATCGGTGGTGTATTCTTCGGAGCAGTTACAGACTTTGGTGCACTTTATGCCTCAGTTAAGAATGAAGGTAAGTCAATGGGTATGATTATTGAGAAGTACATCGGTAAGTTTGGCCGTAAGATTTTCTTACTTTTCTGCTGGTTATTTACACTTATCGTTATCGCAGCATTTGCAGATATGGTTGCAGGTACATTTAATGCTTATACAGTAAATGCTGATGGTGCTACTGTTTTATCAGCAGTTGCTAAGACAAATGGTTCAGCCGGTATGGTATCTATCATGTTCATGGTGTTTGCCGTTGTATTTGGTCTTATCCAGAAGAAGTTAAAGCTTTCAGGCTGGAAAGAAGCAGTGCTTGGTATTGTGTTTATTATCGCAGCATTTGCTGTTGGTATGTTTTTCCCACTTGAGTTCAACAAAGATGTATGGAGTTATATCACATTTGTATATATCTTCTTCGCTGCAGTTATGCCAATGTGGTTAATGAAGCAGCCTCGTGACTATATGACAACATTCATGTTTATCTGCATGATTGTAGGTGCAGCAGTTGGTCTTGTAGTTGCACATCCTTCAATGAATCTTCCTGTATATACAGGATTCAACAATGCAAAGCTTGGAACAATGTTCCCAATTCTTTTCGTAACTGTTGCATGTGGTGCTGTTTCTGGTTTCCACAGCCTTGTATCTTCTGGTACATCTTCTAAGACAGTTGATAACGAGAAGGATATGCTTAAGGTTGGTTACGGCGCAATGGTACTTGAGAGTTTACTTGCAGTACTTGCCCTTTGTGTTGCTGGTGCAGCTGCTACTAACGGAGCACTTCCAGCTAAGACACCATTCGCAATCTTCAGCAGTGGTGTAGCAGGATTCTTTGAAATGTTTGGTGTTCCAGTACATTTTGCAACAGTATTCATGACAATGTGTGTATCTGCTCTTGCTCTTACATCACTTGATGCAGTTGCCCGTATCGGTCGTATGAGTTTCCAGGAACTCTTCAGCGTAGATGATATGGAACATGCAGAAGGATGGAGAAAGTTATTCTGTAATACATACTTCTCAACAGTTGTAACATTGGTATGTGGATTCATCCTTACTAAGATTGGATATGCAAATATCTGGCCATTATTCGGTTCAGCTAACCAGTTATTAAGTGCTCTTGTAATTCTTACACTCTGCGTATTCTTAAAGGTTACAGGACGAAGCAACAAAATGCTTTTCCCTCCTCTTATCATCATGCTTTGTGTAACATTTACAGCACTTGTACAGAGAACAATTGCAATGGTTAAGGCTATCAAGTTAGCAGCTTCTGTTACAATTCCTGCTGGACAGACATCTTGGGGAAGCGTATTCATCGCTAACGGACTTCAGCTTATAATTGCTATACTCCTTATTGTACTTGGTGTAATCATCGTAGTTAACTCAGTAAAGAGCTATGCAAAGAGCGAGAAGAACTCTGAGAAGACAGTAGCTTAATTGGTAAATATAATAAGCTATACATAATAAAATATACCGGGGCAGTTATTCTGCTCCGGTATGTTTTGTCTTATCGGAAGGTGTTCCGATTTCTTCTATTATGTTGTCGTCAATTTGAATATCTGCGAGAGTGTATTGTTCAGGTGCTTCTTTTATGTTGCGGAAAACATTACAGGTGCAGGTGTTCTTTCTTATTATAATGTGTTCTGTGGAAGACGGGGAAATATCAGTTTTTCCCTTAAGGTCGAAAAACTGTGTCCACGGATTAATGTTGATGAAATTAAATATCTTTCCCTGAACATATTCTATAGTGATGTATTCATAATGCTGTGGCGTGTCAGGACGCATTTTCAGCCAGAGCAGATTGTAACCTGAGTCGACCTTGATGTGACGCATTATTATATTCTTATTGTGTATGGATTCTGAGCCACATGTAAGGCATCCATGGCAGAATTCAAATGTGCAGTCCTCAATAATTATGCGTTCATTAGCACCATTGTCTGGGTCGTTGTCAGCAAATGGTCCTTTGCCGCCTTTTAAAGCAACTGCGTCATCATTAACATTAATTGTGCAGCCTTTAATAAGAATATCAGTGCAGGCGTCAATGTCTATTGCGTCAGTGCTAGGTGCTTTGACAGGCGCAGAGGGGCTTGTAATGCGGCAGTTAAGGTAACGTACATGAGAACATCTATATAGGTGATTAGTCCAGAACTGCGAATTACAAATGTGCAATCCGGCAACAGTAACATTGGTACAGCCTGACATATAGATAAGCCTTGCACGCTGTTCGTCTTTGTTGGTGCAGTCGGGATTCCAGGTTCTTCGCTGCCAGAAGGCTTTCCAGCTTCGTAAGCCGTTACCGTCTATCGTTCCATTACCGCACAATGTAAAGCCATCAATTCCAGAAGCGTTGATAAGTGCAGTAAAATACTGACAGGTTTCACCTTCTATTCTTGTTTCACAGACCGGATAATCGCTGATGTCGTCACTTCCCATAAGTGTTGCATCGTCTTCAATATATAGATTAACTCCCTGTCTGAAAAATAAAGCTCCAGTCATGTATGTACCATGCGGAATAACGATTACACCGCCACCAGCATTGTATACAAGGTCTATCAGCTTCTGGAAATTATCAGTGTATATTCTGCCATCATCATGTATACCATAATCTGTAATAATATATTGCTTTCCCAGTTTGGTGAGTTCTGGAATGCTGGTATTGTGAAACCAGCTATCAACAGGAGTTCCGTCTGGGAAAATGTCTGAATGTATAGTGTCCATATATATAACTCCGTTTTTATTTGTTAAAAAACTGTATTCCTTTTAAGCTTCCTGCATCAGAATACTCACAAGATTCTTGTATCTTTTGGTTTTCTCGATTATGTCGTCCTGCATGACACCATAATATATGAATATGTCACGCAAAATTTTGTTAAATTCCTTAATTGATGACTTCTTTCCGGTCACGCCGCCTGTAATATAACCAGTAGTAGTTTCTATTTCAATATCCATATGTGCGTCATTATCCTCACGCACATACAGAAACAGGTTAATTTCGCTATTTATGTCATGCTTTATCTGCTTATACATGAATTTATACTCAGCAGAATTTCTGTCAGCTTCTTTAAATCCCCATTGTTCCTGAACATACTGACATACTTCCTCAATTGCATGATTATCGTCAAAAGAAATGCTTTTTTCTACCTCAGCTTTTTTTCTTTCATAAAGCATTTTCTTAAACTTATATGCAAAACTGGTTTTCCGGTTTCTTTTAACATATGCCGATGTTGGTCCATCAAAATTATCATAACCATTTACCCCATTCATAAATGAACCTCCAATATAACTTCATATTAATATGATAAAGGTATCGCGGGTAAATCACAATATTTTTATAAGAAAAAAATATTGACATAGTGTGTGACATACAGTATGATGAATTAAAAAGATAGTGTGTGTGACACACTACAATCTGATGAATATTGTTGATTTGGATAATTAAGAAGGGAAGAGATTGAATGAATTGCGATGAAATTGTTTCAGGACTGATTCTGGAATTTCGAAGAGGAACACTTATCATGGTAGTGTTAGCACAGCTAAACAAGCCGATGTATGGGTATTCACTTATAAAGGAATTAGAAGGAAAGGGGATTTCAATAGAAGGGAATACTTTATATCCGCTACTGAGAAGACTGGAAAGTCAGGGACTTTTAAAAAGTGAATGGGAAACAGATGAAACGAAGCCGAGAAAGTATTACATCATTACAGAAGATGGAAAACTGGTTTATAAAAAAATTAAAGCACACTGGGAAAAATTTTCCCAGTCAATTAATGCTCTTATGGAGGTGGAATAAATGGTGAAAAATGATTTGATTGAAAGATATGTTTATGCAGTTACAAAATATATGAAGGCTGATTTGAAAAAAGATGTATCGGCAGAATTAGAGACAATAATACAAGATATGCTAGAGGAACGATGCGGAGATGTTATGCCAACTGAACATGATATCAGAGTTGTTCTGACAGAACTGGGAACTCCGGCAGAACTTGCTTCGAAATACAAGAGTGAAACACAGGATTGTTTAATTGGTCAGCCTTATTACAATCTGTATGTGTATGTACTGAAAATTGTAACGGCATGTGTTATCGGGGGGATGTTACTCGCACAGATTATGGCAGCAGTAATATCGCATACTATCTGGTATATAGCCATATTCAGGATTATAGGTGGAATTTTTGGCGGTGTATTGACAGGATTTGCATTTGTTACATTGTTGTTTGCGTTCTTCTATAAAAGAGGAATTAAGGTGGAAGGTTTAAGTAATGGGATAGATAATCTGCCGCCTGTTCCACAGAAAACGAATCAGATTTCAAAAGCAGATTCAATTATTGGAATTATCTTTTCAGTTATATTTACTCTTGTATTTCTTGTTTGTCCGCAGATTATATGTATTGCTTTTGTAAAGAATGGTGTCAGTGTGTATGAACCGCTCTTTAATCTGGAATACATCAGACAAACATGGTATCTGATTCTTGCATTTGGTATCTTAGGTATTGCAAAAGAAAGTGTGAAACTTATTGATGGAAGCTATACCCAAAGAGTAATGATTGTTACAATTATTACCAATCTTATTGATGGTTTATTAACATTCATTTGGTTGTTAAACGGAAGAATTATGAATTCTGCATTTTTTGATGGAGTTGAGCAGTTATTCGGAGAAAATGCAGAAATAATTCCGAAAATTTTTATGCATTTTAATAAGCTGTTCCTAGCAATTATTATTTTTGCATTAGCAATTAACTGTATTGAGACAGTTGTGAAATCAGTTAAATATGGCAGGAAATAAGGTGAGAATATAGCAATTCGTATATATTGTTTGCAGACAGTATAATAAACATTACAGAGCGGTTTCAAAAAATGAAAAAATTTAAACTTTTGAAACTGGAGGCTATATGAAGATCATTACAAGAGATGCATAATTCTTCCTGTTTTCCACATACTACCCATACATTATAAATTATGGAAAGTATGTAAGAATCAGGAGGAATTATTAATATGAAAGCCACAGGAATTGTAAGAAGGATAGATGATTTAGGCAGAATTGTCATTCCAAAGGAGATAAGAAGGACACTTCATATAAGGGAAACTGACCCGATGGAGATATTTACGGATGCTGAGGGGCAGATTATTCTGAAAAAATATTCACCGATAGGAGATATTAGCACATTTGCAGGAAAATATGCAGAATCACTGTCGGATGCGACCGGAATGACAGTATGTATAACTGACAGGGAACAGGTTATTGCTGCATCAGGTGACGATAAGAAGAATCTGATGAATAAGCCTGTCACAAAGGAGCTTAATCAGGCAATGGAGGGAAGATGTACCATTGCTGCAGGTGAAGGAGAGGATGGATTTGTGAAAGTCACTGATGAGGCGCAGTTTAAGCAGGAAATTATGTATCCGATAATATGTCAGGGAGATGTTTTAGGTACTGTGCTTATGATGTCTATTGACATGAAGCCAAAGTTTACAGATAATGAAAAGAAAATGGTAAAGACGGCAGCTAACTTTTTAGGAAAGCATATGGAGTCGTAGAAAGAGAAGATTAAGGAGAAGAACATGAGATTAGATAAATATTTAAAAGTATCAAGACTTATAAAGAGAAGGACTGTTGCCAACGATGCATGTGATGCAGGAAGAGTAATGGTTAATGACAAGGTTGTGAAGGCATCTTATGATGTTAAAGTCGGAGACATTATTGAAATCCAGTTTGGTAACAAGAATGTAAGAGCAAGGGTTACAGATGTCAAGGATACTGTTAAGAAAGAAGAAGCAAAGGAAATGTTTGAATATCTTTAATTCAAAGTACCTGTAATCATATATTGTGGTCATGCATATATTCTCATATAACGGAATGTCTATAAGGAGGGTATATGGAGGAAAAGGTAAGGGTGAAGCGTCCACACAGGCTGAATATGGAGGACAGGAAAAGAATTGATTTTACAGGAATAACAGATGTAGTGTCATTTGATCCGGTTAAGGTTGTACTTGAATCTGATTATGGGCATATTACAATCAAAGGGGAAGGACTGCATGTTAACAGGCTTTCTGTCGAGAAGGGTGAATTAGACCTTGACGGCAGAGTGGATTCTGTATGTTATTCGGAGGCTGGCATGAAGAATAAGCAGGATTCGTTCATGAGCAGGCTTCTCCGATGATTAATGAGATTATATATTGGGAGCTTTATGCACTTGTGGTAAGCTTCTTTAATGGTGTTCTGCTTGCATGGATATACGATAATATAAGGGCTTTCAGACGAATTGTACGGCATAAAACAGTTGCTTTTATGAGTGTGGAAGATATTATATATGGAATATATGCCGGATTAAGTGTATTTGTGATGTGCTTTAAGGTTGCAGACGGAATTATCCGCGGATTCATAATTATGGGAATTGCTGTGGGGGCATTTCTGTATTTTAAGTTTTTAAGCAGTTTTTATATAAGGTGGTCAGTAAGAATTATAAAAATTTTACTAAAACCGGCATGTTTTATATTGAAAAATGTGGTGCGTATTATTACAATACCAGTAAGAAGCCTTAAAATGTATATGAAACGCAGGAAAGATATGGGTAAGAAGGAAGCACAAGGGTGAGGAATATATGAAATTAGAATCTAGAAGAGAGCGTGCAGAAAGGCTTAAGAAGCAGAGAAGGTCAACGCTGGCAGGAATGATTATTGCAATTATTGTTGTCGTGGCACTTGGCGTTGTTCTGTGGAGAGGCAAGGCAGGACTGGAAGAAAAGAATGCTGATTATCAGGCTCAGATTACAGAGTTACAATCCCAGATTGATGACGAGAATAAAAGAAGTGATGAATTGTCTGAATATGAGAAGTATGTCAAGACAAAGAAGTTCGTTGAGGAGATTGCCAAGAATAAATTCGGGCTTATATATCCTGACGAACTGGTGTTTAAGCCTAATAACAAGTAAAATTCATACCAAATATTATGTCGGAGCTGGAAGATTTTTTGAATCTTTCATGCTTCGACATTTTATTTATAAGCAGTCATATATACTTCACATTGGTGTAGTGCTGGAAAGGAAGTGGATATGAATGAAAAATACATATAAAGATGCCGGATATACTTATACTATTAACCGTCTGCAGGAAACAGCCAGAACATTCAGAAATCTTGGAGATGCATATGGAGAAACTAATCAGAAGCAGACTGGTTTTAAAAGACAATTGATTCTGGCTGCAGATATATTAGAGGAATGTGTTGCAATGAATCTTGATGCTAAAGCGCCGGATAAACAGGAGCGCAGGGAATTTGAGCGTAAATGTATGGCAATGGGGATATCTGTTAAGGATATAAAACTGGTTGACGGAAAGAGGCGTGAGATACTTGTAACTGCGAAAACATTTATGAAGGGGTGTGTGTCTGAGCGTGTATTAAGAGAAACGGTGAGCAGTGTATTTAAGGCAAAATTCTTTTCTAATCAGGACAACAGAGTGATTATAAATGAAGAACCGGACCAGTATGTGTTCTATCAGGAGAATCGTTTCAGGATTCTTTCAGGTATGGCGAGAAAATGTAAAGAGGAAGAGAATACAAGTGGGGATAACTTCCTGTTAAAGAAGCTGAACTGTGGAAAAATGGTTGCAGCAATTGCAGATGGCTGTGGAAGTGGTAAAAGGGCATTTGCAGAGAGCCGCATGGTGATTGAACTTATGGAAAACTGCATTGAAGCAGGATTCGAGGAAAAGACAGCGATTGATCTTATTAATTCTGCGTATATTGCGGGAACTACATTTAACAATCCTGTAACTATGGATATGAGTATTATTGACTGTCAGGCGGGAGTTATTAACTGTATTAAACTTGGAGCTGTATCCACATTTATAAAAAGAGATAACTGGGTTGAGATTATTAAGTCAACAACGCTTCCGATGGGAGTGTTAGAACAGGTGGACTACGATTGTACGACTAAAAAGCTTTATGATGGTAATTATATTATAATGATAAGTGATGGTGTGCTTGATAATCTGTCTGGAATTAATAAGGAGGAACAGATGGTGGAGATTATTAATAATATAAATGTAAAGAAGCCGGCAGGCATTGCGAAAAAGATTCTTGAGGAGTCCCTGAAGAATAATAATATGGAGGCTTTTGATGACTGTACAGTTATGGTACTGGGAGTGTTTGACACTTATGTGAACGTATAATATAATTCTCGCATGAATGAAATTATAGATAAGATTTACAGATATATTGAACAGAATAATATGCTTACGGATTGCGAAAGAGTGGTTGTCGGTCTTTCAGGCGGCGCGGATTCTGTGTGTCTGCTTATGGTGCTTAAGGGGTATATAGAGAGGAAGCATCTACAGACAGAATTATGTGTGGTGCATGTCAATCATGGCATAAGGCAGGAGGCAGGAGATGATGAGGAGTTTGCCAGAGTCTTGTGTGAACGCATGGGGGTTGAATTCATGGCGTATCATATAGATGCCGCCGGGCTTGCAAAGCAGCTTGGAATGAGTGTTGAGGAAGCAGGAAGGAAAGAACGGTACCGTATATTCAATGAGGCATGTAAAGGGCGTAATGCAAGGATTGCGGTTGCACACCATATGAATGACCAGGCAGAAACAGTTCTTATGAATCTTTCCCGAGGAACTTCACTTAAAGGAATAGGTGGAATCAGACCGGTAAGGGATAATATTATAAGACCTCTGCTTTCAGTGACGAGAGCTGAGGTTGAAGAAGTACTTAAAGACTTTAACCAGCCATATGTTACTGATGCAACGAATCTGTGCAATGATTATACGCGTAATTCTTTAAGAAATGTTGTTATTCCGTACATGACAGAAAAGGTTAATGCACACACTGTTGAAAACATTGCTGATGCAGCAGAGGAGCTACAGAAGAATTTTGATTTTATTGAGGCAGAGGCCCAAAAGGCTTATGATAAGCATGTATATGTGGGAGATACGGTGGTTTTAAGGCTTTATGGGGAGGAGTTTGCAGGACTTCATGAGGTCATAAGAAAGAGAGTTATCTACAAGGCAGTACATGCACTTACACAGACAGCAAAGGATATATATAAGGTTCATGTGAATGCTGTAGATGAGCTTATACGAAAACAGGTTGGCAGCAGTGTAGATATATGTTATGGACTGTGTGCGGTAAAAGGGTATGAGGATATCACAATAAGCAGGAAAAATGTGGCATCTCGGACACATGTTTCTTCGGACCTCATACATGTACTTACGCCGCAGGAGCTTAAAAGACTTAATTCAGGTGAAAATATTACCATAGAAGAAAACATTTATTATAATAATGATGGCAAGACGGAATTAAGAAAGGTGCATATTGTAATTTCACTTCATTCTAATTATGAAAAAAACAGAAATTACGCTAATAGTTGCTATGCGAAATCCTTTGATTATGATAAAATACAAGGAAAGCTCTGCATAAGACACCGTACTGATGGCGACAGGATTGTTGTGAACAGGGCGGGAACGTGGCGCAAGCTGAAAAAAGAATTCATTGACCGTAAAGTACCTGCCGATATGAGAGATAATGTGCTTGTTGTTTCTGATGATTCGGGAGTTTTATGGGCTGTCGGGGTAAGAAGAAGTGAGTGCGCCCTTATCGATGATGAAACAAGGAATGTGCTGGATATAACTATACAATAGAGTTAATATTAAGATTGACAAAGGAGAGAAACGATGAAAGAACCATTTATCAGTGTGCTTATATCTGAGGAAAAGCTGAATGAAAGGATTGCACAGCTTGGAGAGCAGATAAGTAAAGACTATGAGGGTAAGGAGGTTAAACTTATCTGTATTCTTAAGGGAAGTATTATATTTACATGCGAGCTTGCCAAGAGAATTACTGTACCTGTTAAGTTTGATTTTATGCAGGTGTCAAGTTATGGAAGCGGGACATCATCAAGCGGTCAGATTAAGATTAAGAAGGATCTTGATGAGAGCATTGAGGGAGAGCATGTAATTGTTATTGAGGATATTATCGATTCAGGTAATACTCTTGCAAGACTTATGCCTATGTTAGAGGAGAGAAAGCCGGCAGATATATGTATATGTACTCTGCTTGATAAGCCGGAAAGAAGAGAGGTTGAGGTGGATGTTAAGTATAATGGCTTTAACATTCCTGATGAATTCGTTGTCGGTTATGGACTTGATTATGACCAGAGCTATAGAAACCTTCCTTTTGTAGGAGTTTTACACCTTGACGAAGAGGCATAATTAATAAGGAGGAAGTGATGGATACTAAGAAAAAAAGGTCTGGAGGATTTGGAAGCATTTTCTTCATGATTATTATAATTGGTATTGTCTGGGCTGTTATCGCACAGATGAGCCAGAGAACAAGTAATTATAAGTATAAGGATTTTGAATCTGATTTAAAGAGCGGCAGGATTACAGATGTTGTTATAAGTCAGAATGCAGAAGTCCCAACAGGTACACTTACAATTACATTCACTGATGGAAGCAGGGATACTCTTAATGTATCTGATGTTGTTTCTGTACAGCAAAAGCTTGATGATAAAAATATTACATATACTGTAAGGGATGTTAAAAGAGACAGTGTATGGATGACAACTATTCTGCCATTTGGTATGTGTCTTATCGTTGTTGTAGCACTTATGCTGATGATGACTAGACAGGCTGGTGGTGGCGGTAATGCCAAGATGATGAATTTTGGTAAGAGCCGTGCAAGAATGATAAGTGGTGATGCCAATAAGGTTACATTCAAGGATGTGGCAGGGCTTAATGAAGAGAAAGAAGAACTGGAAGAAATCGTTGATTTCCTTAAAGATCCTGTAAAGTACACTAACCTTGGAGCGAGAATTCCTAAGGGAGTTATTCTTACAGGCCCTCCGGGAACAGGTAAGACTTTACTTGCAAAGGCTGTAGCCGGTGAGGCAGGAGTACCTTTCTTTAGCATATCAGGTTCTGATTTTGTTGAGATGTTCGTTGGTGTCGGTGCATCAAGAGTAAGGGATATGTTTGAGGAAGCTAAGAAGAATGCACCTTGTATCATATTTATTGATGAGATTGATGCTGTTGCAAGACGAAGAGGAACCGGCATGGGTGGCGGACATGATGAGAGAGAGCAGACTCTTAACCAGATGCTCGTAGAGATGGATGGTTTCGGAGTTAATGAAGGAATTATCGTTATGGCGGCTACTAACAGAGTTGATATTCTTGATCCTGCTATATTAAGACCGGGTCGTTTCGACAGAAAGGTAGTAGTAGGAAGACCTGATGTAAGAGGACGTCTTGAGATTCTTAATGTTCATGCAGCCAAGAAGCCTTTAGGTGATGATGTTGACCTTGATAGCCTTGCAAGAACTACAGCAGGCTTTACAGGTGCAGACCTTGAGAATATTCTTAATGAAGCTGCCATTAATGCGGCTAAGAGCAAGAGAAAGTTCATTACTAATGCGGATGTCAACTATGCATTTGTAAAAGTTGGTATCGGTGTTGAGAAGAGAAGCAAGATTATATCAGAGAAAGAAAAGAAGATTACTGCATATCATGAATCAGGACATGCAATTCTTTTCCATGTACTCCCTGATGTCGGACCTGTACACACTATATCTATTATTCCAACCGGAATGGGAGCAGCGGGATACACAATGCCACTTCCTGAGAAGGATGAGATGTTTAATACCAAGGGCAAGATGTTACAGAATATCATTGTAAGTCTTGGTGGACGAGTTGCTGAGGAGCTGATATTTGATGATATTACAACAGGTGCGTCACAGGATATCAAGCAGGCAACTGCGACAGCAAGAGATATGGTTACCAAGTATGGCTTCTCTGACAGACTTGGACTTATTAATTATGCAAGCAGTGATGAAGATGAGGTATTCATTGGAAGAGACCTTGCACATACAAGACCATATGGCGAGGATATTGCTACAGCCATTGATGAAGAGGTTAAGAATATTATTGATGACTGTTATGCACAGGCTAAGAAGATAATATCTGAGCATATGGATGTATTAGAGAAGAGTTCAGAACTTCTTCTTGAGAAAGAAAAGGTAACAAGAGAAGAATTTGAAGCACTTTTTGATAATGGAAGCGGTACAGATGATGATGGTATTATGGGAACAACAATTGTATAGTAAATATGCACAAATTTTTTGAATGAATTTAGTGATGTTTGTGAACACTTATTGAGGGAAATAAGATATTATAATTAATGTAAAAACCCCCAATACATTATAGATAAAGCAGTAATGCTTATCGAAAAGAAATACCTTCTCTGAAAAAGGCAGTCACCCCATGGCTGCCTTTTTTGCTGTTTAAAAATCCTTTTCACTTGCTAAAATGTACTTTTAGATATAAAATCAGAATAGTATATGCTAAGGAGGATTCTCTATGAGAATAACCGGGGAAATGGGAAACTTAGCTGCCTGGGAAAAAAGACTTTTTTATATGTGCAGTGCAAGACCAACGCTACACCCAAGAGCGTTGTTTTCGGATGTTACAAGTGATTACAGAAGTCCGGCAGAGCCAGTGCCAGGTGATGAGGTGACCATAAGGCTGCGTACTGGAAGATATAATGTAGATAAAGCATATCTAGTTGTGGATAATGTTGAACATGTTATGACAAGAGTAAGATCAGAGAGCATGTTTGATTATTATGAGGCTAAGATTAATGTCGGAACCGACAAAATATATTATTATTTTAAGGTAGAGCTTGGCAGAACAGTGTGTTATTACAATCAGATTGGGGCGATTAAAGATCTTAATCCGTATTATAATTTCCAGATTACACCAGGATTTAAGACACCTGAGTGGGCAAAGGGTGCAGTTATGTACCAGATATTTGTAGACAGATTCTATAATGGCGATAAGAGTAATGATGTGCTTGATGATGAATATAATTATATTGGAGAGCATGTCTGTCAGGTTAAGGACTGGAATAAGTATCCTGCCCAGATGGGAATAAGGGAGTTTTACGGAGGAGACCTCAAGGGTGTACTTGACAAACTGGATTATCTTGAGGGATTAGGAATAGAAGTTATATATTTTAACCCGTTATTTGTATCACCATCTAATCATAAGTATGATATACAGGATTACGATTATATTGACCCACATTTTGGAGTTATTGTCGATGATGAGGGTGAAGTGCTTAAAGAAGGTGACACGGATAATACCCATGCTACAAGATATATTAACAGAGTTACAAGAAAATCAAACCTTGAAGCCAGCAATGAATTTTTTGCAAAGGTTGTGCAGGAGATTCATGCAAGAGGCATGAAGGTTATTATAGATGGTGTGTTTAACCACTGTGGTTCGTTCAATAAGTGGCTGGATAAGGAACACATTTACAGAGACAGTACTGATGAATATGCTCCGGGAGCTTTCGAAAGGTATGAAAGCCCATATCATAATTTCTTTAAATTTTATTCTAACCAGTGGCCTGATAATAACTCATATGATGGCTGGTGGGGACATGATACTCTTCCTAAGCTTAATTATGAAGGATCTAAGGAACTTGAGGAGTATATTCTTTCTATTGGAAGAAAATGGGTTTCTGCGCCATACAATGTTGATGGCTGGAGACTTGATGTGGCGGCTGACTTAGGATATAGTCCTGAATATAACCATTATTTCTGGAAGAGATTCCGGGAAGAGGTTAAGAAGGCTAATCCTGATGCTATTATTCTTGCAGAACATTATGGCGATTCATATGAATGGCTGCAGGGTGATCAATGGGATACCATCATGAATTATGATGCTTTTATGGAGCCTGTTACATGGTTTCTTACAGGAATGGAAAAGCACAGTGATGAGGCAAGACCTGATTCATATGGTAATCCAGACTATTTTTTTGGTGCCATGCATCATAATATGGCAAGAATGGGCGGACAGAGTGTTGCAATATCTATGAATGAACTGTCTAATCATGATCATTCAAGGTTTTTAACAAGAACTAACAGGACAGTTGGAAGAACTAATACACTGGGACCTGAGGCTGCCAATAATAATGTCAACAAGGCAGTGTTTAAAGAGGCTGTTGTTATGCAGATGACATTACCAGGCGCGCCTACTGTATATTATGGCGATGAAGCAGGTGTGTGTGGATTCACTGATCCTGATAACAGAAGAACTTATCCATGGGGACATGAGGATACAGAACTGATTGATTTCCATAGGGTTGCAATAAAGATGCATAAAGAGAATGATGTATTAAGAAAAGGTTCATATAAGTCACTGTATTCAGCATATAATGTTGTTGCATATGGAAGGTTTACAAGTGATGACGCTGCAATCATTATTGTTAATAATAACGATGATGAGGTGAGAGCCAGAATTCCTGCGTGGGAAGTTGGTCTTGGTTTTGATGATGATGTTGAGCAGCTGTTGGTTACATTTGAAGGTGGATACAGTACAGACGGGCTTGGTTATCATCTTCAGAATGGCTGGCTTGATATTGGATTAAGAAAGACTTCAGCTGTGGTTCTTCATAAGATGAAGTGGTGATGCTGTATGTTGTATTTGCACAAGGGCAGGACTAATGTTATAATGCAATGAGACAGAATCGAAACAGAAAGGAATATTATAATGGAATCATATAATTCTAATAATGATAAACCAAAGATTAGTCTTAACCGCAAGAAAAGAATGTGGAACAGATACAGAAATTATATTGCCGGACTGGCAGTGTTAGTCGTGGCAGTTATTATAGTTGCAATAGTTTTAAAGAGCTGTAGTAATAAGAACAGCGACAGGCAGGATGATACTAAAGTAACAACTTCTCCTGTACAGCAGGAGAGTACAGCACCGGTAATACAGGAATCTAAGGAGCCTGCTGAGAACGTAACCGGGCAGACAACAGCAGCTGCTTCAGGCAGGACTTTATCTGTTTCAGGTACACCGGAGACAGTGGATTATACATCTTCATCGGCATACAGCAAGGCTGTATTTATTGGTGATTTTGTTGTAAGTGGTATTTCACAGTTTGGTTTTCTTCCTGATGCACAGGTTATAGCATCTAATTCAATGACAAGTGACAAGCTTACAGGATATCTTGACAGTATCGTATCCCAGTCACCTGATTCAGTGTATATTATGGTTGGTATTAATGACCTTAATTATGGAAGCAGATCTGTAGATGATATATATAAGTATGAGAAGGAATTTATTGAAGCAGTCAAGAGTGCAGTGCCGGCTGCTGATGTATATGTTCTTTCTGTACTTCCGGTAAGCCAGAGATTTGAATCTTCAAGCAAGGTTAAACAGGCTAATATTGATTCACTTAACAATAAGTTTTCAGAGAATGCGGCTTCACTTGGGATAACTTATATTGATGTTGCATCTGTTTACAAGGATGGCTCAGGATATTTTGGATCATCTTATACAGACAGTGGATACAATCTTAAGAGTGGATATTATGCATTTTTACTTAATGGAATTGCAGGAGTGAAGTAATGGATTTTCATGTAATGACATTGTTTCCTGATATGATTATGGATGGACTTAATACAAGTATAACCGGACGTGCAATTAAAGCGGGAGTTATGTCCGTTAAAGCTTATGATATCAGAGAGTATTCTAATGACAAGCATTTAAAAGTGGATGATTACCCTTATGGAGGTGGCGCAGGAATGGTTATGAGAGCTGCTCCTGTGTGTGATTGCTATGAGGATATTGTAAGGAACATTGGAAAAAGGCCAAGAGTTGTTTATATGACTCCTCAGGGCTATACATTTACACAAAGCATGGCAGAGGAGTTTGCCAAAGAGGATAATCTGGTTATTCTTTGTGGACATTATGAAGGAATTGATGAAAGAGCATTGGAGAATATAGTTACAGATTTTGTATCTATAGGTGATTATGTTCTTACGGGAGGCGAGTTGCCGGCAATGGTTGTCATTGATACAGTTTCAAGACTTGTTCCAGGAGTTCTTAATAATGAAGAATCTGCTGAAAAAGAAAGTTTTTCAGATGGTCTGCTTGAGTATCCGCAATACACAAGACCAGCAGATTATAATGGGAAAGCTGTTCCAGAGGTGCTTTTATCAGGTCATCATGCTAATATTGAAAAGTGGCGACATGAAAAGTCACTGGAGAGAACTAAGAAATACAGACCAGATCTGTATGAAACATATGTAAAGGAACATCCTGATGAATTCAGGTGAATTAGGGAGAGGGCACTATCAATTATAAAGCAGAGGTTTAAGCTATGGTAGATTTGTTTAAAACTGAGACTGTTAATGAGACTGTTAATTCGGACATTCTTATCGATGAGACAATGTCAATTGTAACAGCAGATGAAAATTTTGAAGTGATTTCAGGAAATAATGCACTTTTTGTATATACAAGATATATACATCCTGATGATGTCAGCAGATTCACAGAAGCGTTAAAGGATTACGCTGAATCTGGTAAGTTTATTGTTGTAAGAATGTTATATCAGACAGGCGAATATCACTGGATGCTAACAAGAATTACAGATGGCGGGGTATCTGAGACAAGAGGTCATATGTATGACATTAATATTATGGATGCCGCATTAATTACTGCACAGATAGATAACCTTAATTCACAGATTGAGAGATATTCAAGTTATCTTGGCATGTGTGAAAATGTTCTGTTTTCTTATGATATACTTAATGATGACTTTAATATATTTATGACTTCAGATGGACACCAGACTATGTCTTTTTACCATGGAACGTTAAATGCATGGGAAGAAGATAAGATAAAGACTGATGTACTTGGGCTGAATGAGGTAAAAGAACTTGATGGATTCTGCAAGGCACTTGCTAATGGGGAGAAGTTATTCAAGCGGGAGATTAATATCAATATACTTAATAAGCCTGGAAGACTGGATAAATGTCTTGCAAGAGGTAATACTATTGTTGATGCATATGGAAACAGAATTGTTATAGGTACTATTATAATACTTGAGAGTTCAGATAATCATGTAGTTGAGGAACTCAACATAATATCTGATATGAAGGATCCGGGTACAGACCTGCTTAACAAGCGTGCTATTACTGATTATGTAAGAAAGCTTATAGATTCACAGCCGGGACACACTGTAACAATTGCTATTATTGATATTGATGATTTTAAGACTATTAATGATACATATGGACATATGTTTGGTGACGAAGTTCTTTGTAAGGTTGCAGATATCTTAAGAGATGCAGTTGGAAGCAGAGGATTGTGTGGAAGAATTGGCGGAGATGAGATGTTTATCATTATGGAAGGACTTAATGATAACGAGGGAATAAGGAATGTTTTAAGAACGATACGCAATAATACAAAATGGCTGTATCATGATGATCCGCGTAATATTAAGATTACATGTTCAATTGGTTCGGCAACTTATCCTAATGATGCCAAGAGATATGATGAATTATTTAAGATAGCAGATAAGGTTCTTTACCTTGCTAAAGAAAAGGGTAAGGACAGATATATCATTTACCATGAGGATATTCATAGGGAATATGTATATGGAATGGGAAGGATTGTTGACCTTAATGATAAAGTGTTTTACAAGTACCATAAGATGGAGATTGTTAATACCATTATCAGAGAATATAAGGAAGCTGATGACGCAAGAAGAAAGGAACTGATAGATATTGTGGCAGTAGCATTTAATATTAATACTATTGCAATATATGACAGAACTGAGCTGACAAAGCATATTCTGTATGGTGACCAGCGTATGACAGATGATGACGGAAGCTTTTTCAAGGAAGATAATTATATTCCTAACTTTAGGGAAGATGGCATATTTGTAATAGATAACATCAACTTTTTTGAAACAAAGGCTCCGGCAGTATATAAAGTGTATTCTGAATACGGAATTGTTCAGGCTGTCCAGTACATTATCGGTGGAGATATTAAGAAGAATAACAATATTATTTCATATGGAAGATTTAAGCTTGATAAGAAATGGGCAGAGAGTGACATGAATTTTCTTGCTATTATAGGAGACTATATTGGAAGAGTGTACCTGAAAGAGAGAAAGCGATGATTAACAGATATGTTGCACTGGATATTGAGACTACAGGTCTTAATCCGGCTGTTGACAGAATTATTGAAGTTGGAATGGCAAGAGTGGAAGATGGTCAGATAACACAGAAGTATTCTACGCTTGTGTATCCGGGAATAAGTGTGAGTGAGCGCATAACAGAGCTTACGGGCATACATAATGAAGAGCTGGCAGGTAAGCCGAGAATTGAAGAAATTATAGGAGACATAACAAGTTTTATAGGTGACTGGCCAATACTTGGACATAATGTTACATTTGACTTCAGTTTTCTTAAGAGAGCAGCAGTCAATAATGGATATACTATTACTGATGATGGAATTGATACATTAAAGATTGCCAGAAGGCTTCTTCCGGAGCTGGAACATAAGAATCTGTCTTTTTTGTGCCAGTATTTTAATATTGACCCGGGAAGGTCACACAGGGCTTATGATGATGCAGTAAGTGCGAGTATACTTTATGGGAAATTAGAAAAATTAAAGCCAGAAGATAATAGTTTCAGCAATACTACGAAGCTGGTATATGTTGTAAAGAAGGATTCACCTATAACGCCGCCGCAGAGAAGATATCTTGCAGCTCTTGTAGAAAAGCACAATATTAATCTGGAGATTCCGGTTGAAGAGATGACGAAAAGCATGGCGTCAAGACAGATTGATACAATAATAGCACAGTATGGAAAATAATTCGTACTGTGCTATTTTAGCATATTGTTAAGCTGCTCAATAATATTATCACGGCTGAGACTTTTAAGCATTCCAGCTTTTTCTTTTAGTTTTCTGATATCGTCAAATCTGTCTGTTGCAGCATATATTATTGCAAGGTCAATGTAGTTTGAGGATATATCTGAGCCAATGCTGATTCCGTACTCAAGGAATGAAAGGGCATCAGCTGTGTCGTTGTTATCAATAAGCGCATGACCTAATGAAGCGATTGCTTTTATGAGTGTAGTGAAATTGTCATCATATTCAGTAAGCTCTGTAAGATTAGCAGCTCCATATGACAGCTTAAGCTCAGTGTTGCTTATTCCGGTAAGGTTAAGTATTTTCTTATCTTTAAGTCCTGTAATTGTGTTGTATGAACGCATCATGCCAGAATTATTGGAAAGTAACTGGTTAAATGTTTCATTACCGGAATTAATCAGTGGAAGATTATCCGGAATTGATATATAATTAAGATTGCTAATGTCCTTACGGCGTACCTGATTGGCTCTTGATTCACGTTCAAGGAATTGCTGATTTCTTGATTTGTGATTCCTGGAGCTTCTTTTTATGGCAAACTGAAGGATGATTATGAGTATGATAAAATATGGCAGTATAAAATGCATGAATATATTCCTTTTCGTGTAGCCCCGCTGCTTAATTGTGTGGAGGTAATTATGATTAATTTCAATAATAAGAAAACAAAAAGATGCTTTACCGGAATACTTATATTGATACTGATTGTAGCAATGGTTGTTCCTATGGTTGCATATCTTATACCTTAATATTGAATTGCTTCACTGAAGAAGCTATATAAGAGTATAGAATTATTAACAATTTTATGCAACATTTTTGGAGAGATAAGTGATATGAAAAGAGGAAAAGTGTCTGATACAATTCTTGACAGGTCTGTTTTCAAACTGCTTGGCAGGAGAGGAAATACTTCAAAACCGGCATATGGACAGGATGCGGCGCATATACATAATCAGGGATGGGATACGCTTGCAGCTGCTGCAACAGGAAGTCTGGCTGTATATAGGGCAGTTAATAACATAAGTGCCGCAGGTGGTGCGGCTGATTGTATTATGAATACAATTATAATAGATGAGAAATCAAGGGAAATACGTCTTAAGGAGATAATAAAGGAACTTGACAGACAGTGTCAGGTTGTTGGTGTAGGAATTGCAGGAGGTCATACTACAGTATGTCCGAATGTTAACAGTCCGGTTGTTTCTGTTACTGCAATTGGGCATAAGCTCAGAACACATCAGAAAGCTGTTGCAGGGCAGGATATTGTTATGACAAAGCATATAGGAATGAGTGGTATTAGAACTGTTATATCACACAAAAGGGATGAGATACTTAATGTTTTGCCAGAGGACGTTATTAATAAGGCATTTGCTGCTGATGAAGAACTCATTATAGCTAAAGAGGCACAGATATTTATAAAGCAGAATATTGACGGGGCAATGCATGATGCATCGGAAGGCGGCATATTTGCAGCACTGTGGGATATGGCCGAATATTCAGGTACAGGTCTGGATATAGATTTGAGGCATATTTCCGTAAAACAGGAGATAATTGAAATATGTGAATTATTTAATATCAATCCATATATATTGGATTCTATGGGATGTTTGTTAATGACATGTGAAAATGGATGTGATATAGTAAATATAATGAAGCAGAATGGAATTGAGGCCGCTGTCATTGGTAAGATAACTGATGGTAACAACCGGATTATTCACAATACAGAGGAAGACAGATATTTAGGGCTTCCTGAACAGGATGAAATATACAGATTTATATAATTAGCAGGAGGATTGCGTTATGAGAGAGAAGATTCTTGATGTTCTTGAAAAGAATGGAAGGATAGACCTTAAGGAGATGGCTATTATGCTTGGCTATTCTGAAGCAGAGGTTGCCAATGAAATAGCGGATATGGAGAAGGAACATATTATCTGCGGATATAATGCGGTCATTAACTGGGATAAGACTAGTGAAGAGAAAGTAACAGCACTTATTGAGGTTAAGGTTACTCCACAGAGAGGATTAGGTTTTGACAGTATTGCAGAGCGCCTGTACAAATATGATGAAGTAACATCAGTTTATCTCATGTCAGGAGGCTTTGACTTTACTGTTATTATAGAAGGCAAATCAATGAAGTCAGTGGCTCAGTTCGTCGCGGCGAAGCTCGCACCATTAGATTCAGTCCTTAGCACATCTACACATTTTGTGCTTAAGAAGTATAAGGACTATGGAACAATAATAGAGGACGAGGCTAAAGACGAAAGGATGCTGATTACACCATGAGAAACCCATTATCACAGAAAATAACAGGCATACAGCCATCAGGAATAAGAAAATTCTTTGATATTGTAAGTGAGATGCCTGATGCAATTTCGTTAGGAGTAGGCGAACCAGATTTTGATACTCCATGGAATGTAAGAGAAGAAGGAATATATGCCCTTGAGAAGGGAAGAACATTTTACACATCTAATGCAGGTCTTAAGGAATTACGAGAAGAGATATGTAATTACCTTGCAAGAAAGATGAACCTTCATTATGATCCTATGAAGGAAGTACTTATAACAGTAGGTGGAAGTGAGGCAATTGATGTTGCATTAAGATGCATGTGTGACCCAGGGGATGAAGTGCTTATACCACAGCCAAGCTATGTATCTTATCTTCCATGTGCAATTATGGCTGATGCAAAGCCAGTGATAATAGAACTAAAGGAAGAGAATGAGTTCAAGCTTACTAAGGAAGAGCTGCTTGCCAGTATAACAGATAAGACTAAGGTACTTGTTATGCCATTTCCTAATAATCCAACAGGTGCTGTTATGACAAGGGAGGAGCTTGAAGAGCTTGTACCTGTCATAATTGAGAAGGATATATATGTTATATCAGATGAGATATATTCAGCACTTACATATAATGGAGAGCATTGCTCAATAGGAAGTCTTCCAGGGATGAAGGAGAGAACTATCGTTATTAATGGTTTTTCTAAAGCATTTGCAATGACAGGGTGGAGACTTGGATATGCGTGCGGTCCAAAGGAAATTATAAGCCAGATGACTAAGCTTCATCAGTTTGCAATTATGTGTGCACCTACTAACAGCCAGTTTGCTGCAATAGAAGCTCTTAAAAACTGTGATATGGAAGTTAATAAGATGGTTGAAGCTTATGACCAGAGAAGAAGATATCTCATGCATGCATTTAAGGAGATGGGACTTGACTGCTTTGAGCCATTTGGTGCATTTTATGTATTTCCTTCAATTAAGAAGTTTGGCTTATCTTCGGAAGAATTCGCAAACAGATTACTCAGGGAGCAGAAGCTGGCTGTTGTTCCTGGAACAGCATTTGGTGACTGTGGTGAAGGTTTTTTACGAATATCATATGCTTATTCAATTGACAACCTTAAACAAGGTCTTGAAAGAATAGAAAAGTTTATTAATACACTGAAGTAGGGAGATGAATGAATATGGCAGAGATTAATGTCAACCATATTAATCCATTTCTGATGGCAGCAGGCACAATATTGCGTGATGCCTGTCAGATGGAGATGAGTATAGGAAAACCATATGTTAAAACAACTGAATTTGGAGAGGATTCAGTTATAATTATGATAGGTATTACAGGTGAGATGAGAGGTCAGGTCATGATAGCCATGAAGACTACCAAGGCATGTGAGATTGCATCAAAGATGATGATGGGGATGCCGGTTCCAGAGCTTGATGAGATGGCAATGAGTGCAATAAGCGAACTTGGTAATATGATAATGGGTAATGCAGCGACTATTCTTTCAACTAAGGGAATTGGTATTGATATTACCCCACCTACATTATGCCGTGGAGCTATGAAGATTTCGCAGACATATGCCAAGAATATATGTATACCGATGTCTAGTGATGGCAGCATGGTTCTGGAACTTGATATTGCATTAAAAGGTGACTGATAAGGATATGATTAATATAGTTTTACATGAGCCGGAGATGCCGGCTAATACAGGTAATATAGGAAGAACATGTGTGGCAACAGGCGTAAGGCTGCATCTTATAGGACCATTAGGATTTCAGATTAATGATAAGATGTTAAAAAGAGCCGGACTTGATTACTGGGATAAGCTTGATGTTACTGAGTATGATGATTATAAGGATTTTCTTGCTAAGAATCCAGGTGCTAAGGTGTATATGGCTACAACCAAGGCACATAAGACATATACAGAAGTTAATTACGAAGAAGACTGTTATATAATGTTTGGAAAGGAAAGTGCAGGAATACCAGAAGAGATACTTGTTGATAATGAGGATACATGTATCAGAATTCCTATGATAGGAGATATAAGATCACTTAATCTTTCTAATTCAGTGGCAATAGTTCTTTATGAAGCACTCCGACAGCATAATTTTTCACACATGAATTGCGAAGGACATCTTCACAGACTTAACTGGAAGGAATAATAATAAAACACACGGACATACAAGTTACGCATGTCCGTGTGTTTTTATTTTGCAAGTTCAAGTGTGAATATGAATTCTGTACCGACACCTACAGTACTTACAACATCGATATTCTCACCATGTGCCTGAATAACTTCTTTGGTTATTGAAAGACCAAGACCGGAGCCTTTCTTGTCACGGCCTCGTGAAGAGTCTGATTTATAGAATCTGTCCCAGATTTTATCAATATCTTCTTTGGAAATTCCGCAGCCTGTATCCTTAATGGATATCTGCGCTTTCTCGCCCTTTTCCTTGACTGTTATGTATATGTAAGAATTTTCTTTACTGAACTTAATGGCGTTGTCTATAAGATTATATATAACCTGCTGGATTCTGCCCTTGTCTGCCTTAACATTCTGTACACTGTTAGCATATGTAATATTGAATTTAATGCCCTTCTTCTTGCATGTTCCCTCGAATGTCTCAACAGTGTGTCTGATTATTGAATTAAGGTCAAAGGTTGATATATCAAGTCTTACTGACTTAGGATCGAGTTCATTAAGAGTAAGAATATTACTTGTCAGCTTAGTGAGTCTTTCGGTCTCAAAAAGCATTATACCTATATATTTATCAAGCATTTCAGGTGGAATAGTTCCATCCTGGATAGCTTCCAGATATCCCTTGATAGAAGTAAGCGGAGATCTGAAGTCGTGAGATATATTAGACAGGAACTTCTGCTGGAATTTATCTGATTCATTAAGCTGTGAAGCCATGTAATCAAGAGACATTCCAAGACGTCCAATCTCATCATTAAGCATAGGTTTAACGTGGTAGGAAAGATTACCTTTACTGTATTCGTTAGTTGCCCTTGTGATTTCTTTAATAGGTCTGTGAACCTGAAAGAAATATAGAACAAGGAATGCAGATGACAGAATAAGTACAATTGCAAGTGTAAGATAATTTGTGTTAAATGTGTCATAAACGCGTTCAACGATGGCAGATTCAGGTATATTAATAACAACATAACCCTTAATTTCGAAGGAGTTCGAGATAGGCGAAAAAACACTTAATGCAGGTTCGGAAAACAGTCCGTAAAAATCCCATAAAATATCGTGTTTTCCTTTGAGGTCACCATAGTCAAAATCATTGATTGAGAATAAAATCCTGTCCTCATTACTCTTGTCCGTGGAACTGTTGTTAGTATCAAGAATAACATCACCAGAAGGAGTAATAAACATAATTCTGGTGTCGTTAAATGTGGATAATGATTTCATTTCAAGTTCTATTCGTCTCAGCTTGGATTCTGCAAGATAATCAAGAGCATATTCGTTTGCTATTTCATTAGCCTGAAGATACAGTCTGTCAGAATAATAATTGTATATGTGCTTATAATCTGCTTTATAGCATATTGTTGATACAAGAATAAAACTGATTACACATATAGCTATATATATGAAAATGTGTTTGCTGAGTGTACTGAATCCTTTCAATGTTAGTCTGCCTCCCTTGTTCTGCCCTTTTTATTTAGTTACGAACTTGTAACCAATACCCCATACTGTTTCAATATTCCAGTGGGCATGATCCTTGATTTTCTCACGGATTCTCTTAATGTGTACATCAACGGTTCTTGTATCTCCGATATATTCATATCCCCATATATTGTCAAGAAGCTGTTCTCTTGTAAACACCTGGTTAGGAGCAGAGGCTAAGAAATATAAGAGTTCAAGTTCTTTAGGCGGCATCTCGACATTTTTGCCCATATAATTAACCGAATAATTATCGAGGTTGATAGAGAGGTCGGGGTAATTGACACATTTGGCATTAGAAGAGTCAACACCGATACTCTGAGGCATATGGTATCTTCTAAGCACAGCCTTTACACGGGCAACCATCTCTTTAGTTTCAAAAGGTTTGATAATATAGTCATCTGCACCAAGCTCAAGTCCTAGTACCTTGTCAAATGTTTCGCCCTTGGCAGAGAGCATAATTATAGGAACGTTGTTGTTCTTTCTTATCTCACGGCATACCTGATAGCCGTCAATGCCGGGAAGCATGAGGTCTAAAAGAATGAGATTTGGCTTGAATACAGAAAGCTCAGACAGAGCACTTTCTCCATCATACACAATCTTTGTTTCGTAACATTCTTTTGTAAGATACAAAGATATAAGTTCTGCAATATTTTCATCATCATCTACAATAAGTATTCGCTGTTTAGATGCCATAATAATATCCCCCAATAATAATTATTTGAAATCAACAATAGTTACACCAGCATCACCCTCGCCGATTTCGCCGAGGCGGAAGCTCTTTATATATGGAACACCGCGAAGATAAGCGGTTACACCGTTTCTTAATGCGCCGGTTCCTTTACCGTGAACGATACGGACCTGTGGAATCCTGGCAATGTAAGCGTCATCAAGATATTTATCAAGGCGGGCAACAGCCTCGTCAACTGTACAGCCGAGAAGATTAATCTCAGTTGATATTCCTGCTGACTTGCTCATCTTAATCTTACCGGAACCGCCAGCAGCCTTAGATGGAGCTTCCTTTGGCTCTTTATAGTCTGAAAGAATTTCAAGATTCTTGATATCAATCTTAGTGCTTAATGCACCTACTTGAACAGTAACCTGCTTCTTGGCTGGATGAATTGCAGAAACAGTACCGGAAACATTCATAGTAAGAACTTTTACATGCATGCCTGTCTTGAATTCAGATATATCATGTGCCTTGTGTGCTTTAACCTTGGCAGGCTCTACCTTTAACTTTGCCTGATTCTTATTCATCTTCTCACGGACAGCAGTACGGTGCTTTTCAAGCTCAGCAACTGTCATTCCGTGCTTGTTCATGGCTTTGATAGTTTCATCTGCGAAATCCTTGGCATCTTTTAAGATGGCAGCAGCCTGTTCGTTGGCCTTACGGATAATGTTGTCAGTTCTTTCATCAAGCCTTTCATTCTTAGCCTGAAGCTTTTCTTTAAGAGAGGCAATCTCAGCCTTATAGCTTTCAACCTCAGCCTGCTCCTTCTCAAGAGAAATTCTCGCATGCTCAAGGTCAGATACGATATCTTCAAAATGTACATCTTCCGCGTTAAGTCTTTCTGATGCGTCAGAGAGAATATAATCAGGAAGTCCGAGTTTCTTAGAGATTGCAAATGCGTTACTTTTTCCCGGAATGCCTATAAGCAGTCTGTAAGTAGGACGGAGTGATTCAACATCGAACTCACAGCTTGCATTTTCAACACCTTCAGTAGAAAGCGCATAAAGCTTGATTTCACTGTAGTGAGTTGTTGCCATGGTTGTAACACCGCGCATCTTAAGGTCATTAAGAATTGCGATAGCAAGGGCAGCACCTTCTGTAGGGTCAGTTCCGGCACCAATCTCATCAAAAAGTACAAGGCAGTTTTCATCAGCTTCTTTAAGAATCTTAACAGTGTTGGTCATGTGTGATGAAAATGTACTTAAACTCTGTTCAATACTCTGCTCATCACCTATATCAGCATATATATTCTTAAATACGGCAATGTCTGAATGGTCAAGAGCTGGGATGAATAAACCCGACTGTGCCATAAGTGTAAGAAGTCCTACAGTCTTTAAAGAAACAGTCTTACCACCTGTGTTAGGACCAGTGATGATTAGAAGCTTAAAATCTGTTCCAAGATAGATGTCAATAGGAACAACAGTATGTGGCTCGATAAGTGGGTGACGTCCTTTTTTGATATTGATAATTCCTGATGTATTCATGACCGGACGGCTTGCATGCATATGTCTGGCAAGCTGCGCCTTTGCAAATATACAGTCAAGTTCGACAAGTATTTCATAATTACACAGAAGCTCCTCAGTATGTTCACCGGCTTTCACACTTAAGTCAGCAAGAATAACTTCAATCTCTGCCGCTTCCTTAAGCTCTAACTCACGGATATCATTATTGAGCTTTACAACTGCTGCAGGTTCAATAAAGAGAGTAGAACCAGTAGATGACTGGTCATGTATCATACCAGGAAATGCTGACTTATATTCAGCTTTAACTGGCAGACAGTAACGTCCCTGTCTTGTGGTAATAACATAATCCTGAAGATAAGTCCTGTAAGTAGGAGAATTAAGCAATTTGTTAAGTTCAGAATGTATTCTGTCATTGGCTATTGATTTGCTTCTTCTGATACTTCTTAAGTTGGAACTTGCGTCATCACTTATCTCATCTTCAGAGATAATACATTTCTTAATCTGGGAATTGAGAGCATCAACAGTTGCAAGGTTTTCAAGCATTCCTGATATAGAATCTTCACGATGCTCATAGTAATCCTTAACATGCTTTGCACATGAAAGGATGGCACTTATATTAAGAAGTTCTGATATATTAAGGGAGCTTCCAACCTTAAGTCTCGCAACTGAAGCACGTATATCTTTAGTCTGGCTGAAATCAACAGTACCTTTCTGAAAAATTCTTGAAAGTGCATCATTAGTCTCATCGAGACGTAAGTTGATGTCTGTTATATCAGTCATAGGCTTTAAGTTACGAAGTATTTTCTTAGCTCCGTCACAGCAGGCATATGAAACAAGCTGGTCGGTAATTTTATAAAATTCCAAAGTGGATAAAGATTTCTTATTCACGAAAGACCTCCAAAAACTAAAAACAATCTTTTCATACTTTATAAGTTTACAGCATTTAAGGTAAAAAAACTATATTTTGCTTATAAATATTTACATGTAAGTCATAAATTGTTCATAATCGTAATATAAACTATGATATAATTGTATTCATAAGAGACGAAAATTACATAAGGAGTCCGAAATGGGAACTAATGAAGATGATAAGGAAAAGTATGACCTGTATACAGAACAGGTAGTTCTTCATCCGGCTAAGAAATACAAGTGGCTTATAAGAATAGGCAAGCTGCTGCTTTTTGCTGTTTCTGTCGTAATAGCGGCAACTTTGTTTATGGTATTTTTATATCCGGTATTACAGAAAAGGATTGAAGAAAAGAATAAGGACAAGAATGTCATATATATCCAGAAGGATAATTACATATTTGCAGATAACCAGACTGCAGAATATTCAGATATATTGACAGAGAAGGATCTGAAAGATAATTATGAGGCTGCTATGGCAGCTCTTCGTGCAAAAGTTGAGGATGTTAATAAATGTGTGGTTGCTGTTGACATTGAACAGCCATTTTCTGATGTTCCGACAATTGAAAGCAGTCAGACAGAGGTGGCAGGACTTGTAGTTGCCAATATTAATTCAACATATCTTGTGCTTACAAGTTCAAGCCTTTTAGAACCTGGAATGAATTATATAGTAAGGCTTTCTGATGAAGTCCAGACAAAAGCTGCATTTGTATGCAGAAACACAGCTTCAGGAATAGGAATTGTGAGTATTAATGCATCTAAGCTTACAGCAGAACAACGTAACAGTATCGCAGTTGCACAGCTGGATAATTCTTATATGGTAAATCAGGGAGATCTTGTGATTGCATCAGGAAAGCTTTATGAGACTTCGAAAGGCGTGTCATATGGAACAATTGCAGGCTCTAAGGTTGAGTATAGCAAAGACAGCGGTTATGAGGTTTTTGAGACAAGTGTAAGCATTACGGCGGGCGGTTTTGCCATATTGTTTAATTCTGAAGGAAATGTAGTTGGTGTATCTAAGGCTTCAACAGATACAAGTACGAAATTCATTGGAATATCTGACCTTAAGGCACAGATTGAGACTATGATTAATGAGCATGGAATCATGTACTGTGGTATTACAGGACAGAATGTAACAGAGGAGCTTGCAGCCAAATACGGACTTCCGAGTGGTGTATACATATCTAATGTGGATATTGATTCACCGGCTTATTATGCAGGATTGCAGGCAGGAGATGTAATTAGTTCAATTAATGGACAAAGTATTTTGACAATTCAGCAGTTTAGTGAGAAACTATATCAGTGCGCTGATGGAGAAGCTATGTATGTGACAGCTATGAGGCAGGGAAAAGATGGCTATTCAGATGTAGCATTTTCAGTAAGTGTACAGTTAAAACAACTTAATTAACGGAGGCAGAAGGATTTATGCGTTATATAGAGACTCTTAAAGATGGTGAGAGAATTTCAGAGGTATATCTGTGCAAATCAAAATCAATAGCACTTACTAAGACAGGCAAGGAATATGCCAATGTAATGCTTGCTGATAAGACAGGACAGATTGACTCTAAGATATGGGACCTTAATTCAGGCGGAATTGCTGAATTTGATGTTAATGATTATGTTGCGGTAACAGGACAGGTAACAAGCTATAACGGAGCATTACAGTTTAAGATAGAGAGAGCAAGAATTGCATCAGAGAATGAATATGTTGCAGCAGATTATGTACCATCTTCAAGATATAATATTGATAATATGTTTGCAGAACTGATGAAGTATGTAGACAGTGTTAAAAGTACATATATGAAGCAGCTGTTATATTCTTTCTTTAAAGATGAAACATTTGCAAAGAAGTTCAAATGTGTATCAGCAGCCAAGACAGTACATCACGGTTTCGCTGGCGGATTGTTAGAGCACAGCTTAAGTGTTACAAGATTATGTGACAAGATGAGCAGCAACTATGATTTTCTTAACAGGGATCTGCTTATAACATGTGCAATGCTGCATGATGTCGGCAAGGTTAAGGAATTATCTGAATTTCCTAAGAATGATTACACTGACGAGGGTAATTTCTTAGGACATATCGTTATTGGATATGAGATGGTTATGGAGAAGGTTAAGCAGATAGACGGATTCCCTGATATGCTTGCAATGCAGATTGGACACTGCATACTTTCACATCACGGAGAGCTTGAGTACGGCTCACCTAAGAAGCCATCAATAGCAGAGGCTGTTGCATTATCTATGGCTGATAATATGGATGCAAAGCTTGAGACATTAAGGGAAGCACTTGAAGCCAAGGATACCAACGACTGGCTTGGTTATAACAGATGGCTTGATTCTAATATAAGAAGGACAACTAATGAGTTTTAAGAAAGATGATAAAGTAACATTTGTAATAGAAGATATAGGAACCGGAGGAGAGGGTATCGGCAAGGTTGACGGATATACCCTATTTGTTAAGGATGCAATAATCGGCGACAAGATTGAGGCAAAAATTATTAAAGCCAAGAAAAATTACGGCTATGCAAGGCTTGAAAAGATTATTGAGGCTTCATCTGACAGAGTGACTCCTGCCTGTCCTGTCGCAAGACAGTGCGGGGGCTGCCAGATTCAGCAGATGAGCTATGAGGCACAGCTTAGATTCAAGGAAAAGCTGGTTGATGATAATCTCAAACGTATCGGCAAGATAGAAGGCTATGAGTTTTTCCCGGCTATCGGAATGGAAGAGCCTTTCAGATACAGAAATAAAGCACAGTATCCGGTTGGAACTGCCAAAGATGGAAGCATTGTGATGGGCTTCTATGCAGGAAGAACTCATTCTATTATCTCATGTACAGACTGTAAGATTGGTGCTGTCGAGAACCAGTATATTCTTGCTGTGATAAAGAGCTGGATGGAGCTCAACGGTGTTGCACCATATGATGAGCAGACAGGAAGAGGGCTTGTGCGTCATGTCCTTATAAGAACAGGCTTTCACACAGACGAGATAATGGTCTGTCTTGTTATTAACGGCACCAAGATGTCTGATAAGTTAAAGGAATCGCTTGTAGGGCGCCTTACAGAAGTGTCGCTTGATTCAGATATAAGTACAGACAAATGCATCAGATCAATTATGCTTAATTACAACACGGAGAACACTAATGTCATTCTTGGCAGACAGTGCGAGACTCTGTGGGGAAAAAGCTATATTGAAGATTATATAGGTGACATTAAGTATCAGATATCACCGCTTTCGTTCTTTCAGGTTAATCCAAGACAGACTGAGAAGCTGTACGGAAAAGCCCTTGAATACGCAGGACTTACAGGCAATGAGACTGTATGGGACTTGTATTGTGGAATAGGAACAATATCGTTATTCCTTGCCAAGAATGCAAGAAAGGTATATGGTGTTGAGATTGTTCCACAAGCCATAGAAGATGCTAAGAACAATGCGGCAATTAACGGCATTGATAATGCTGAATTCTTTGTCGGAAAGGCTGAGAAGGTCGTACCGCATTTTTATGAAGAAATGGCGCGGCTGGCAGCAGACACATCTGCAACCGAGGCTCAGCGTGAGGAAGCAGGAAAGAGCATTACTCCTGATGTCGTAGTCGTTGACCCGCCAAGAAAGGGCTGCGATGAGTCGCTTCTTGACACGATTGTCAAGATGTCGCCTGAGCGTATCGTGTATGTAAGCTGCGATTCGGCAACACTCGCCCGTGACTTAGGACTGCTTGCGGCTAAGGGCTACAAGACTGTTAAGGTACAGCCTGTGGACCAGTTTTCGCATACGGTGCATGTGGAGAGTGTGGCGATGATTTTGAAAGAACAGCCGGCAATTGATTAATGTTGCAGCATGAAGGTATCATTGCACAGAATAGATGCTCAAAATTAAAAGAAAAGTATCTGATTGAAATAAAGCATATGACAAAATAACGCATTGCGTAACATACAAGACAATGTTACAATAATAAAAATGCATTAAGAGGTGATATATTATGACTATAGCAGAGACAATAAAGCAGCTCAGAGAAAGCGTTGGAATGACTAGAAAAGAATTTTCACAGCACACAGGCATTCCTGTGCGTACATTAGAGGACTGGGAGGCATCAAGAAGAACTCCACCAGAATACATTCCACGGCTGATTGCATACCAGTTAAAGTATGAGGAACTGCTCAGAGAGAAAGAAAATGACAATTTATAATTGAGTTTTAATTTATAAAAAGTGTTCTTATTCGGGCACTTTTTATAAAATTTTAAGTAGCCAGTACAATTATTAGATGTTAATATATTACTAAGTAACCCGAAACTGATATTTAAGAGCGAAGGGAGATTTTATTGAAGGCTGGATTATTAAGGACACAATTTAGTTACCAGAATACAGTGGTAAGAGAGAAGATGAAGGAAAAGACAAAGGAGTCTGTTAGTGCGGTAGTACCGATAATGCTTATAGTGTTGCTTCTTGGCTTCACAATAGCACCTCTTTCACCTAGTATACTGGTTGAATTCATTGTTGGAGCCGTGCTGGTTATTATTGGCATGGTGTTTTTTTCTTTAGGGGCAGAATTGTCCATGACGCCAATGGGTGAAAGAGTTGGCGGAAGTATGTTAAGGACTAAGAAATTATGGATGATTATAGCGATAGGATTTATCCTTGGAGTTATAATTACGGTTTCAGAGCCGGATCTGCAGGTGCTTGCAGGACAGGTGGCAGCAGTTCCTAATATGGTGCTTATATTATCTGTAGCAGTTGGAGTAGGTGTATTTCTTGTTGCTGCACTTTTAAGAATACTTTTTGGAATACCGTTAGCACCGCTTCTGCTAGTGTTTTATGCAATTGTTTTTGCACTTGCGATGTTTGTTCCTAAAGGCTTTCTTGCAGTTGCATTTGATTCAGGGGGAGTAACAACCGGTCCGATGACTGTACCATTTATAATGGCTCTTGGTGTGGGTATTTCTTCTATCCGAAACGATAAACATGCCGGCAATGATAGTTTTGGTCTTGTATCATTATGTTCAATCGGACCAATACTTGCTGTTCTTATTCTTGGAATGGTTTATAGTACAGAGGGTAATTTTACAACAACAGCAATTACTGAAGTAAGCGATTCTGTTGAACTTGGTAAGCTGTTCCTGTATGAGATACCGAAATATCTGAAAGAAATAGCACTGTCACTTCTTCCAATAGTTGTATTTTTCGGAGTGTTTCAGATATTTGCTCCAAAGATGAATAAGAAGTCGCTTATGAAGATATGCGTTGGACTTGTGTATACATATATTGGACTTGTACTTTTTCTTACAGGTGCTAATGTTGGATTTATCCCAGCAGGTAATTATCTTGGTTCAGTACTTGCTTCATTATCATTTAGATGGATTATCGTACCTACTGGCATGATAATAGGATATTTCATTGTTAAGGCAGAGCCTGCTGTATATGTGCTTATGCATCAGGTAGAAGAACTGACATCAGGAAGCATATCAGGCAAATCAATGCAGATAAGTCTTTCTGTAGGTGTTGCAGTATCTGTTGGCCTTTCAATGATAAGAGTGCTGACAGGCATCTCAATATTGTATTTTCTTATCCCGGGTTATGGAATAGCACTGATACTTACGCTTTTTGTTCCTAAGATATTCACTGCCATAGCATTTGACTCCGGAGGAGTTGCGTCAGGTCCGATGACAGCTACATTTTTACTGCCACTGGCACAGGGAGCATGTCTCGCAGTAGGCGGTAATATTGTAACTGACGCATTCGGTGTTGTTGCCATGGTTGCCATGACCCCTCTTATAACTTTGCAGATACTTGGTGTTATATACAGAATCAAGGACAGCAGGAGAACAAATGTGCCACAGACTGTTACACCTGTTGTGGATATGTTTGCAGAGCTTTCAGATGATGCGATTATTGAATTGTAGAGGTGACGGATATGAGTGAAGTATATGTAATGGTAACGATATGCAGCAGGAAGAATATGCCGCGTTTTGTTGATTGCTATAAGGATTATAATGTTGAAGCAGCTAATATATCGTTAGGCAGGGGAACAGCATCAAGTGATGTACTTGATTTACTGGGACTTGATGATGACGAGAAGGGTATCCATATGTCACTTGTTACAGAGGATACATGGAAGAATGTTAAGAAGGGGCTTCAGAGTAAGTTAAGAATAGATGTGCCTGGAACCGGAATCGCATTTATAATGCCGCTAAGCAGTATTGGTGGCAAGAGAGAGCTGGGATTCTTAATTGACGGGCAGGAATATAAGAAAGGAGATGAGAGCACATTGAAGGATACTAAACATGAACTTATTGTTGCAATAGCTAATTATGGATATAATACACAGGTGATGAGAGCAGCGGAAGAAGGCGGTGCAACAGGTGGAACGGTGCTTCATGGAAAAGGTGTTGGAATGAAGCGGGCAGAGCAGTTCCTTGGAGTTTCGCTTGTTTCAGAGAAGGAAGTAATTCTTATTGTTGCAAAGTCATCACAGAAAAATGCTATTATGCGTGCTATAATGGACAAAGCCGGCGTAGACAGCAAGGCAGGAACTATTGTGTTCTCACTTCCTGTTACAAGTACGGCAGGACTGCGTATTCTTGAGGATTCGCAGGATGAAGAGGTTGATGATGAAAACAATAATTGATTACCAGAATGATGAAAGAGAAAAGGTTCTGCTTGATGTAAGAGACAAGCAGGAATTCGAGAAGGAAACATATCCCGGAGCAAGAAATTGGTACTGGGAGGAACTGATTAAGGTGCTTGAAGAAACACCTGAGGAATTCACACAGCAGTTTGATAAGAGTGTTCCTATATATCTTCTGTGCTATACAGGTCTGCACAGTGATGATCTGGCAGATATTCTTGAAGAAATGGGTTATGAGGTCTACAGTCTGTATGGCGGCTGGGGCGCTTATATGAAGTGGAAGTTCGAGAATTATGTCAAGGAAGCACAGGCAGAGAATGAGCTTTCAGGTGAAGAAAGAGTTAAGGAAATAGAGCGGAGCATAGTCAAGAAGTTCAGAAAGCCTATATGGAGAAAGTTCACACAGGCACTTAATGAATACGACCTTATACAGGATGGAGATAAGATTGCTGTCTGTATATCAGGTGGTAAGGATTCTATGCTTATGGCGAAGCTTTTTCAGGAGCTTAAGAGGCATGGAAAGAATAATTTTGAACTTGTATTCCTGGTTATGAATCCGGGATACAATGATATTAATTATCAGGTTATTCTTAATAATGCAAAGATTCTTGATATTCCTATAACCGTGTTCAAATCAGAGATATTCGATACGGTTGCAGATATAGAGGAGTCTCCATGTTATCTGTGTGCCCGAATGAGAAGAGGATATCTGTATAGTAAGGCTAAAGAACTGGGCTGCAATAAGATTGCGTTAGGTCATCATTATGATGATGTTATTGAGACAATTCTTATGGGAATGTTGTATGGTGCGCAGATTCAGACTATGATGCCAAAGCTTCACAGCACTAATTTTGAGGGCATGGAACTTATAAGACCACTTTACCTTATAAGAGAAGCTGATATAATACATTGGAGAGATTATAATAATCTTGCATTTATACAGTGTGCATGCAGGCTTACAGAGAGCTGTGCTTCATGCGGCGGAACAGAAAAGGGTTCTAAGAGAGGCGAGATTAAGCAGCTTATTAAAGATTTGACTAAGGTAAGCCCTTACATTGAGAAGAACATATTCAGAAGTGTTGAAAATGTTAATCTTGATACAGTTATTGCGTATAAGCAGTACGGTGTTAAGCATAATTTCCTTGAAAGATATGATGAAATGGGAAGACTCAATGGTGCATCAGGCAGCCAGACAGCAGATAATAAGGAGATGGAATAAATATGTCATCACAATATAATTGCGATTACTGCAATAACCTTGTATATGACGAGGAGATTGAAGGATATGTATGTGATGTTGATATGGACGAGGACGATTACGCAAGACTTTTAAGTTCTTCATATAAGCAGTGTCCATATTATCAGAGCAATGACGAATATAAGATAGTACGTCATCAGATGTAATGTTTATATTAAGGGGGAATCTATGGACGATAAGAGGTATGCGGTTCTTATTGATTCGGACAATATTTCATCAAAATATATTTCTAATATATTAGATGAAATGACTAAGTATGGAGTTATAACGTACAAGCGAATATATGGGGACTGGACAAGTCCGCAGGCGGGCAAATGGAAGAAAGAATTGATGGAGAATTCAATTACACCAATACAGCAGTTTCGCAACACAGTAGGCAAGAATGCTACTGATTCAACACTTATAATTGACGCTATGGATATTCTGTATACGAAAAATGTGGATGGATTCTGTATTGTATCAAGTGATGGAGATTTTACAAGACTGGCAAGCAGGCTGCGTGAATCTGGCATGGAAGTTATTGGAATGGGTGAGAACAAAACACCAAGGTCATTCAGGGCAGCATGTTCAGTATTTACTGATCTGGAACTTTTACAGGATCAGGAGGATGAAGAAATTACAGCTGTTAATAATAAGCAGAGGCCTAACAGATCACACAATATTATACGAATTTCCAAAATCGAAAATGCTATTATTGAGATTATTCAGGAAAATGATAATAAGGGAAAGCAGACGGATTTAGGAGAGATAGGAAGCCGTTTGCAGAAAAAATATTCTGACTTTGATGTCCGTAATTATGGGTATAGCTCATTATCCACATTTATCAATGAGATGGATGGGTTCAAGACATATAAGGTTAATAATGCAGTACTGGTAAAGCTCAAAGAAGATGACAATATTAAAGAACAGGTTGTTAAATACGCAATAGATAATGTCAGAGCAAGCAAGGCAACAGGAGTTGAGCTTGCAATACTTGGACAGAGAATACATAGTCAATATCCGAAATTCAAGGCAAAGGAATATGGATATTCAACTCTGACAAAATTTGTATCAAGCATAAAAGAACTGCTAATAGAAACAACAGATAACAAAAGAATAGTATTTATAAGAAAGAAGGAGTCATAATGAACAAGATAGCAAGTTTTACGGTGAATCATCTTGATTTACTGACAGGTGTATATGTATCAAGAAAGGATTATATCGGAGATGTATGTCTTACAACATTTGATTTAAGATTTACAAGACCTAATGAAGAGCCACCTATGGATACTCCGGGGATTCATTCAATTGAACATCTTGTTGCTACATTTTTAAGGAATCATGCAGAATGGGCTGAGAAAACTATATATTTCGGACCTATGGGCTGCAGAACAGGTTTTTATGTTATATTTGCAGGAGATTTAAAGTCTGAGGATATTATCGGGGTATTAAGAGAAGCTGCCGATTATGTTCTTAATTATGACGATAATACACCAATTCCTGGATATTCACCAAGAGACTGTGGTAATTATCTGGATAACAATCTTAAGCTTGCGAAGATATATATGAAGAAGTTTAAGGAGGAGGTTCTGGATAATCCGGTTGAGGAGAGGTTGAGTTATCCTGTGTAGGTTTGTGGCCAGTCTGGGGGTATCGGGCTGTGGCTTTCATGGATTACTGCGCTTAGCAGGAGTAAATGCCGCCATATACAGAGCTTTTTACAGCGTGCAAAAGCAAACGCACTTCGTTTGAACGAGCTTTTGCACGCTGAACTTTTGTCTATGGCGGCATTAACTCCTGCACAGCTCGTAATAAATCAAGCCACAGCCCGATACCCCCAGACTGGCAATCTACACAGTGGAGAACTGGCAGGGGGGGAAAATCCCACTAATCAGATTCGGATTGACTGTCTGATTAGTGGGATTTTTTGTGATGTGAGTAGAACCAGCCAGATTTGGCTTCGCCTGTCTGGCTGGATATAAAGTAAGATAGCCGAAAACAGATTCAGCTTCGCTTGTCTGTTTTCGGCTATCTTTTTATGAGAGTGAGTAATTATCATATATGTAATAATGTTTTATTTTATACCTCGAATAATAATTCGCTGTAGCTTGGGAATGGCCAGAATTCCTTATCTACTATCATCTCGGCTTTATCTACTGGAGCTCTTAATTCGTCCATTGCAACCTTTACTGTATCTCTGAAGTATTCAGCCTGTGCTTTTCCTTCAAATGTAGCTGCTGTAGCAACTGTCTCTGCAAGCTTAGCTGAAGCTGCCTTCATTTCCTTTAAGTAACCAGATACTTCTGTAAGGATGTCTGCCTGAACTGAAGCGTCTGCACCAGCTTCCTTAACTGAAAGTACTGAGTTAGCAAGCTCTGTTGTGTATGAGATAACAGCAGGAATGATTTCCTTGCCAGCCATATCTATCATTGTCTTAGCTTCGATGTTGATTGCCTTAGAGTAAGCTTCGTACTTAATCTCAGCTCTTGACTTTAATTCAGCTTCTGTGAATACACCAAATCCTTCAAACATCTTAACTGTTTCAGGTTTAACAAGTGAACCAACAGCCTCAACCATAGATTTGATATTTGGAAGTCCTCTTCTTTCAGCTTCTGCTACCCATTCATCTGAGTAACCATTACCATTGAATACAACTCTGTGATGGTCTGTGAAAAGCTTCTTAATCATATCATGGACAGCCATCTGCATATCCTCAGAACCCTCTAATTCATCAGCAATTTCCTTAAAGCTTTCTGCAACGATTGTATTAAGAACAACATTTGCAGGAGCGATAGAATCTGAAGAACCAACCATACGGAACTCAAATTTGTTACCTGTGAATGCGAATGGAGATGTTCTGTTTCTATCTGTAGCATCCTTGTTAAGGTCTGGAAGAGTAGAAGCACCAGTCTTTAACTTACCTTTCTGGATAGAGCTTGTAGCATCACCCTTATCGATTAACTGCATAACTACATCTTCAAGCTGCTCGCCAAGGAACATAGAGATGATAGCTGGAGGTGCTTCATTAGCTCCAAGTCTGTGATCGTTACCAACATCAGATGCAGACTCACGAAGAAGGTCAGCATGTTTATCAACAGCCTTCATAATTGCACCAAGTACAAGAAGGAACTGGAAGTTTTCATGTGGTGTCTTACCAGGATCAAGCATGTTAATTCCATCATCAGTTGTGATAGACCAGTTGTTATGCTTACCAGAACCGTTAACACCCGCAAATGGCTTCTCATGGAGAAGGCAAACAAGACCATGTCTGTAAGCAACCTTCTTCATAACTTCCATCATAAGCTGATTGTTATCAGTTGCAATGTTGCACTGTGCATAGATAGGAGCTAACTCATGCTGTGCAGGAGCAACTTCGTTATGCTGTGTCTTAGCAGATACACCAAGCTTCCATAATTCTTCATTAACATCCTTCATGAAAGCTGCGATTCTTTCACGGATAGAACCAAAGTAGTGATCATCAAGTTCCTGACCCTTAGGAGGCATAGCTCCGAATAAAGTACGGCCAGAGAAGATAAGATCCTTTCTCTGTAAATATTTCTCTCGGTCTACGATGAAGTATTCCTGTTCAGCGCCTACAGAAGGAGTAACTTTCTTAGATGTTGTGTTACCCATAAGTCTTAAAATACGAAGAGCCTGCTCGTTGATGGCATCCATTGAACGAAGTAATGGAGTCTTCTGGTCAAGAGCCTCACCTGTGTAAGAGCAGAATGCTGTAGGGATACAAAGAGTAGCACCCTGGGCACCTTCACGTACGAATGCAGGAGATGTACAATCCCATGCTGTATATCCTCTGGCCTCGAATGTTGCACGAAGACCACCTGAAGGGAATGATGAAGCATCAGGTTCACCCTTAATCAATTCCTTGCCTGAGAATTCCATAAGCACCTTTCCGTCTGACTTAGGTGCTGATATAAATGAATCATGTTTCTCAGCAGTAGTTCCTGTTAAAGGCTGGAACCAATGTGTGTAATGAGTTGCACCTTTCTCGATAGCCCAGTCTTTCATAGCATTAGCGATAACATCAGCATCTGCTAAAGATAATTCCTGCACACCTTCCATTGTTAATTTAAGGTTTTTGTAAACGTTCTTTGGTAAACGCTCTTTCATAATTGTGTCATTAAACACATTCTCGCCGAAGATGTCAGCTACATTGAATCTTTCACTCATAACTTCCTCATCCTTCCTTTTCTTATCTTTTTATTAGTAAAACTAAAAAATGGCGCCCAAGTATATACTTATACAAATATATAAATGGAACGCCTTTGTTCTACCTTATTTAATTAGCGACAGCCTACTGTCTTTAAATAAAATAACTCATATTGTATGAATTTGCAAGTGCTTTTTTGAAAATATTAAAAAAATTAAGCCTGCATGAAATATGAGTGTTAAAATGCTTATTCTGAAGCGGATGCAGATGCTTCAGAAGATGTTCCATTATCTAACTTAGATTCTCCGACATATGTACCTGATACAATAACACGTTGTTTAGAATCATCTGTGCAGGTTGAAAATGTAACTACCTGTGTTGCGTTAGAAATATCGACTCCGGTATTGTACAGTGATTCAGCCTGGACATTCTTTGCGTATTCGCGAAGGCCGGACAGATTGCTGAAATTGAATGTAAATGTATCACTTATTGGATCAGTTATATATACTGTAAAAATCTTGTACTCACGGATTACATCCTCTGTATATATATAAAAAACATCATTACCTTCCGTCTGGTAGAAACCAGAATTCTTATATCTGGCAAGAGTACCAAACATAGCACCAGAACCCATGTTATGTCCATATATAATAACATGGCTGGCATTAAGACCATCTTTAATTCGATAATCAACGAAAAGGCATCCGTTGCGGTTGTAAGTTTTATCAAATGTATGAGTAAGATAAAAATCATTATCGGTTGTCTGGGCAATAGGAAGCCTTATATCTACCGATGGTACATAAAGAAAACCCAGGCCGTCAGGATTAATATCAAGCAGAGCCTGATGATTATAGACAAAAGGGATTGTTACATCCTGATTATCTTCGCCTATTGTAATATTAACAGGGGTATCATCAAGGACATTACCTTCAATATTATCATAAATATCATTACCCTTCTTGTATTCAAGAAGAATGGATACAAGCCTGACTGCTGCAAAAACAAAAACGCAGGCACATATAATTAAAATAATACGGCTTATTATGCTTGAGCGCTTTTTCTTTTTTTCTTTAACGTCAAAAGCGAAATCCGCTTCGTCTGGTTCTGTTTCAGGTGAAGCAGATGTTATAAAATCATCATCTTCATCTGTCTTTAAGTTACTCATAAAAATCTCCAATCATCATCAAGCTTTTCCTGCTGAACCAAAAAGATTAATCTTCTCGCGAACAGTTTCTTTAATTGCTTCGCAGCCTGGAGCCAGAAGCTTTCTAGGATCAAATCCCTTTCCTTCAAGGTCTTTGCCTGCTTCAATATACTTTCTTGTTGCATCAGCAAATGAAAGCTGGCACTCTGTGTTAACATTAATCTTAGAAACTCCAAGAGAGATTGCCTTCTGAATCATATCTGCAGGAATACCTGTACCACCATGAAGAACTAATGGCATATCACCAATCTTATCCTTAACAGCTGCAAGAGTCTCAAAGCTTAATCCTGGCCAGTTAGCAGGATACTTTCCATGTATATTACCGATACCTGCTGCAAGCATGTCTACACCAAGATCTGCAATAGCTTTACATTCATTAGGGTCTGCACATTCACCCATTCCGATAACACCATCTTCTTCGCCGCCTATTGAACCAACTTCTGCCTCAATAGAAAGACCAAGATTATGAGCTACATTGACAAGCTCGGTTGTCTTCTTGATATTCTCATCAATTGGATAATGAGAACCGTCAAACATAATAGATGTGAAGCCTGCTTTGATACATTTGTAGCATCCTTCATATGTTCCGTGGTCAAGATGAAGAGCAACAGGAACAGTGATTCCAAGAGACTTGTCCATAGCCTTAACCATGGCTGCAACAGTCTCGAAACCTGTCATATACTTACCAGCACCTTCAGATACACCAAGGATTACAGGAGCATTCATCTCCTGTGCAGTAAGGAGAATAGACTTAGTCCATTCAAGGTTATTGATGTTGAACTGTCCGACAGCATATTTGCCGGCAAGAGCTTTGTCTAACATTTCTTTAGCTGAAACTAACATATTTCTTTACCTCCATTGCACGATTTTGTATGACAACATTATATCTCATATCATTAAAAATGAAAAGGAATATTTATATGATATTTATGTGTTAATACAAAGAAATATGATGTATAATCATGTATATCCTAAGAAAATATCTAAAGAGAGGAGACCTGTATGGGTTATTTAACATTTTTTATCAACAGGATAGCACTTGAAGCTGATACCAGTGCCGCAATGGATTTCTATAATAGTGAAGAGCATGCTGGCACAAGCTATCTGCCATTTATTGGGTTCATGCTTTTTCTTGCAGGAATTGTTGTAATTATTGTCGGACTTGCAACATATCTTACGGCAAAACATAATTTTAACATATTCTTTGATGCAAGAGATGTCAGAATGACATATGATGAACAGATTATGCCTGATGATGAAAAAGCCAGACTTAATAATGAAAAACTTGCTAAAGATAAGAAGAAGGGAAAGATAATAATTATAATAGGAGTGGTTTTAGTTATAGCTTCATTCGTCGTATTATAATTATATGCAGGATAAAAAACACCGTCTGCCGGAGTAGCAGACGGTGAAAGAGGGAGGAGAGCTGTTTATTAACAACTCGATTTATGAAAAACATATAGTAGAAAATGTCTTGTTCTTATGATTGAATTATATTGAACAAAAGTGAAGAAACAATGTGCATAGTGTTAAATCTTATTGAATTAGATATGAATAAATTATGAACGACTGTGGATTAAGGAGGGGAATATGCCAACAATTTACAAATGCCCTGGGTGTGGTGCTGCTATGGAGTTTGACAGTACAACACAGAAATTAGGCTGTCCGTCATGTGGAATGCAGATTGATGTGCGTGAATATGAAGAGAAATATTCACAGAACAGTACACAGGGAGAATATGACAAAGAGATGAAGATGTACCATTGTAATACATGTGGTGCAGAGCTTGTAGCAGATGAGTATACATCGGCAACATTTTGTTCATTCTGTGGTAATCCGACACTTGTGGAGGACAGACTTAAAGGTGAATTCAAGCCATCAACAATTATACCATTTAAGATTAACAAGGATAAAGCAGTAGAGATTTACAAAAACTGGTGTAAGAAAGGACCACTCACACCATCTGCTTTATCAAGAAATTCAACAATTGAGAAAATAAGCGGACTGTATGTACCTTACTGGCTGTATGATTATTCGGCACAGACAGATATGCATGCTAATGCAGAAAGGGTCAGGACAACAAGAAAAGGTGATACAGAGTATATATACACAGATCATTTTCAGGTGTTCAGAAATATATCTGCAAAGTTTGAGAAGATTCCGGCTGATGCATCTGAGAAAATGCCTGATGATGCGATGGATAAGCTGGAGCCATTTAACTATAACGAATTAACTGCATTTTCAATGCCATATCTGTCAGGATATCTTTCAGAAAGATATAATTATACGGCAGACCAGATACAGGAGAGAGCTACAAGAAGAGCTGACAAATATATAACAGACATTGCAATGTCAACAATTACCGGTTATTCATCTGTTAATATAATTCACAATGACATAACAATGCGTCCAACAGGGAGCCAGTATGCATTATTTCCGGTATGGGTACTTAATTACAGGTTTAACAGGAAGAATTTCCAGTTCATGCTTAACGGACAGACAGGAAAGATAGTTGCTGACAGACCGATAAGCGGAAAGAAAGCATTTGGCTTCGGCGCTGGAATATTCATTGTTACACTTATCATTACTATGTTTGGAGGGCTTTTGTTCATATGATGAAGATTAATAAGAAGATAAAGGCTTTCATGAGCATAATTATGGCATGCTTTATGTGTGTGGGAGTGTTGTTAAGTATTAAGACTGATGTGTATGCAGATTCATCAAAGGAATATGTATATGACAATGCAGGAATTCTTACTGCTGATGAGATAAGTAAGCTAAAGAGCCAGTGTAAGAAAGCATCTGAGGATTCAGAGTGTGATATAGTTATTATCACAACTAATATAGGACATGATGGCAGTACGATGGACAGCTATCTTAAGAAATTCCTTGATGATAACGGATATTCGCAGAATGCCGTAATATATGGCGTTGATATGAAATCAAGAGCTGATAGAATGTATACACAGGGCAAGGCAGGAACTGATATTTCACAGGAGACAATTGATGACATAAGAGAAGCATGTGAGGAAAAGCTTTCGGATAAGGATTATTACAAAGCATTTTCTAAGTATATCAAGAACATGAATATGTGTATGACTACAAGCATAGTCAAGAAACTTACATACAAAATGTGGATTAAGCTTCTTATTGCATCAGGTGTTGCAGTTGCTGCTGTTCTTACAATGATGCATAATGCCAAGGCAAGAATGACTGTAAGCAGCACAGAATATACGAAAGACCATAACTTTAATGTTAATGACAGAAGAGACGTGTTCATTAATACAACAGTTGTTACAAGACATATTGAGCACAACAATAGCAGCGGAAGCAGCGGCGGAGGCGGTGGAAACAGTGGCTCCGGCGGACATTTCTAGATAATAAAAGATAATAAAGGCGGGTACAGCAATTAACTGTATCCGCCTTTTTGATGTCAATGGATGAACTTTAATTATAACTTCTCTGGTTCTGGATATTCCTCTCCAAATGTCTCAACAGTAACAGTCTTCATAACCTGTGGTTTTCTAGGTCTGTCGCTGTAATCTGTGTCTACGCCTGCAATCTTGTCAAGAACATCTTCACCCTCGATAAGCTTACCAAAAGCAGCGTAATCTCCGTCAAGATGTGGAGCGTTCTGGTGCATGATAAAGAACTGTGAGCCTGCAGAATCAGGTCTCATAGAACGAGCCATTGAAAGAACACCTCTTGTATGCTTTAAGTCGTTCTTAAATCCGTTAGATGCGAATTCGCCCTTGATAGAGTAGCCAGGACCACCCATACCTGTTCCTTCAGGGTCACCACCCTGAATCATAAAACCTGCGATTACTCTGTGAAATATAAGTCCGTTATAGAATCCCTTCTGAACAAGATTAACGAAATTATTAACTGATGTAGGTGCGATTTCCGGATAAAGCTCAGCTTTCATCACATCGCCGTTTTCCATTGTGAATGTAACTATTGGATTAGCCATATTATTCCTCCTGAAATTCATTAAATTGCCCGCTTGTCTGCATGAGCAAAATGTGATGTAATTAATTCTAAATACTACAGTATAAAAAGTCAAATTAAAACTTTAGAAACAATTATGAAGAGGCATATATGAGAAAATGTATTGATATGGGCGAAGGCAGAAAAATAATAATTAATGATAAAGATACGTTAAAACCTGATGGAACACTGGAGATTCCTGATATAGGGCTTGGAGAAGCATACCTTGGAAAAGCTTCATATGTTGTATATGATGAGGAAGATATTGATGACGACCTGTTAAAACTTGTATGTGCCAGAAAATACAATGAGCCGCTTGTAATTGCCAGAACGGAGAGGTTTATTATACGGGAGATGACAGTGGGGGATTTACCACATTTATACGAATTATATCAGACACTTTCAGATTGCCCGTATGTTGAACCATTATATGAATATGAGGATGAAAAAGCATTTACAATAAAATACATTGAGAATATGTATGGCTTCTTCGGGTACGGTCTGTGGCTTGTGTTTGATAAGAAAACAGGTGAGCTAGTGGCAAGGGCAGGCGTTGAAAACCGTAGTATAGACGGACAGAATTGTCAGGAGCTTGGGTATCTTGTAAAAAAAAGCTGGCAGGGAAAGCATGTGGCATGGGAAGTTATGAACCATATAGTGGATATTGCTAAGGACAGGTTTGGTTTAGAAGAATTATATATATGCACAGTGAAAACAAATATCCCATCCATACAGCTTGCATTGAAACTTAGTTTCACATTGTATGCAGGCGATACAGACGGGATGAATATATATAGAAAAAAGCTGTGATTATATCAGGCTGTCTTCATATTAAATACATATCTTATAAAATCAGCAGCATTGGTCTGATACTTTGATGATGATACAACACCATAGCAAGGGTCTTTCATATTCAGGTCACTGTCTTTGATTACAGGTGCTTCAGTGATATCTACAGCAATAGGATATGTCTCTCCGGCAGTGTTGGTGAAATACACAATGTAATCATCTAACTGCTCTAATTCCTCATCGGAGAATATATCGCGCAAATCACAGAAGAATATATCCTTGTCAGTACAGAAGTAATCAATATACTCACGTTCAGAAAGGTATCCGTCAAGAGAACCTGTTGATGCATAAGTATATAACTTATTAGCTGAAACATATGCTTCCTGGTCCATTGCCACTTCTTTCAGTGAAAATGTATATGAGAAATCAACCTGTTCTTTCTTGCCGTCAATTCCAAGATAGTCTGTAAGTCCGGTTGTGAGAATATCAGTATCATTTTCATAACCTGTCATCTTGCCATCAAGTACAGCAACAAAACATACAGTATCATAATTGTTCTTAACTATGGATGAAATAAGAGAAACTGCAAATATAACTGCAAGTACAACTCCTACGATTGGAATCCAGTAATAGCTCCATATGTATTTGATTTTATCTGAAAAAGACAAATCTTTAAGCTTTTTACGCTGCTCTTTAATTTCGTCGTGAATGTTGTTTCCTTTAGCCATAAACACTCCTTAATAATCGTTATTGTTTAACAGTTTATCATAAATGCTGTGGCAAAAAAACAGCTTTTATAAACATTTAAGAAATATATACGAAAAATTCTTTGATTTTTATGGCAGGTCTTGTATAATCATAGTGTTTAAGCAAAGGGGTATATAATTATGAATGGATTTGGATTAGATGGAAAACTTTTTAGAGGACTCACCAAGGCAGGTGACTTTATAATACTGGCAGTTATTACAGTTGTATTTTGTCTGCCGGTTATAACAATAGGAGCATCGCTTACAGCAGCATTTTATTCAGGAATAAAATTAGTACGAGACGAGGAAAGTTATGTATACAAAGATTTCTGGAAATCGTTCAAGATGAACTTCGTACAGGGACTTCTGTTAGAGATTGTACATGGAGTTATCGGCTTTCTTCTTTTTATTGATTTAAGAGCAAGCGTACAGTGGGGACTTGTTCAGGGTTCACAGATAGGAACTTTGTTTATATTTGTTGTAATAGGAGTCATGGCAATATGGGTTGGAATAATGCTTTACTCATTTGCAATGCTTTCAAGATATGACAATAAGCTTTTTGGAACGCTTAAGAACGCACTTATTATATGTATGCATCATCTTCCACAGACAATAATTATGCTTATAGCAACTGTTGGACTGATATATTTCTCATGCATATATTTCACTGCATTTATAGTAACAATACCATTGATACTGTATGTTGATTCATATATTTTCTCAAGTATATTCAAGAAGCTGGAAAAAGACATGGTTAAGAAAGATGAACCAGAGGTTATTGAGAATGAGGAATCAGAAGATTTAATCGAAGATACAACAGATAATAAAGAAGAATAAATCCTAAAAAAGGGGCGGGGTCACAGGCTGGGTAGTTTCCTGTGACCCCATTTTATATATCTGTACGGTTATGGGATACAGATAGCGAAAGTTATGTACAAAAAAAGAGATAACGGTCAGATAGTAATTCTGACTGTTATCCCCGTTGATAACCAATAATTAATATGAAATTATAAAGCGTCTGTCCCACGCTCTCCTGTACGGATTCTGATAGCATCATATACGTCATAAACAAATATCTTGCCATCACCATATTCTCCGGTATTAATCTGCTCAATTATCTGATCAATAATTGTCTCGTAAGTCTCATCTGATACAATTGATTCGACCTTAACCTTTGGAAGAAGATTACCACCGAAATCAACACCATTGTAAACCTGCTTATGTCCACGCTGGCTTCCATATCCCATTATATTAGAAATCATAAGTCCATGCGCACCATTGCTATTAAGGATGGTCTTAAGATCATCAAGTCTTTCAGGTCTGATAATAATCTCTAACTTTTTCATAATTAATATCCTTTCGTGCTGACGACATCATTAAAACACTGAGACTGGCAAAAGTCAACCACCTTACGGTACAAACGAATAATGTAAATATCAGCTTTATATTTGTTAAAAAATGTAAAGCTATCAGTCTTCATAAAGCTGCTTGCTAGTTGAAAAAACTAAAAAACAATAATAGATTGTGATTACAGCAATCAGGGCCTCAACAAGAATAGACCACATTGTTATAGTTGATTTGAATGCAAAGTAGTGCACAAATATTCCGGCAGACATAAGAAGCCATGTTATCTGATAATTTCTTGTAACAGCAGTTTTTTCTTGTATCCTTGCTTCCATGACAAGGGCTTCTGTATAATAATAGGTAAAATATATAGCAAATACGACACTGATACCTATTGCTATAGAATACATAGTCTCTGGCACAGGCCAGTCTCTTGCAATAAGATATTGTGAGAGTATTGCACCGGCAAGTCCGGCAAGAGAAAGAAACATTCCTTTCTTAAAGCGGGAATTAAGTTCTTTCATATTATTGATACCGAGGAATATAAGGATGTATCCGATGATATCATTGCTTATATCAATGTTCACTGTGCCAAAGGAAACCCAGAATCTTGTGCAGATAAGGAAGATTCCTATAATTACGAATATTGAATTCTTTTTGTTCATATTATTAATGTACTCCTTATAAAAATGTATCTTTATATTAAGTTAATCTTGCGGTAAGGTCAACGTAAAAAGCAGGTGTTTATAAAAAATTTATAGCAGTGTTTATAAATAAATGTAAATTTATGTAGAAACTTGTTGAATAAGATGGTAAATTATCAGATAAACATGCCGATAAATATAAAACAAGGATGTAATCTATGCAGAAAGGAGTCAGCTATGGGAGTAGGAAGAATTAATATTCATTCATTTTATGATAACTATACAATAGGCAGTAAACATAATAATAATCTGCAGAATACAGAAGATGTTCAGATAGAACAGACAGGAGCTGGCTCACAGGAGGCTGGCAGTCAGAATCAGACTGACAAGGAAATTAACAAAGCACCTGTACATTCTGATCCTAAAGAATTTGCATTTGATTTTGAGAACAGAAACAGATTCAATCTTGTTGCTGCAACAAGCAGTATGGAAGATGTTGACATTAAGAAAGCTGTATCTGATATGGAGAAGGATCAGGTACTTGACCAATACAAGTTCTTTATAGGAACTGCACAAAAGATGCAGAAGATGCCTAATCTTGGTACTGATGCAGATGGTACAGTAACCCTTAAGATGACGGAGTAGACAGGGATTATAACACTTTTGAAAAATTTTTAAAAAAGTGCTTGCATTCCTGAAAACATTCATGTATAATACAGCATGTCGTCACGACATTGGGCTTTCGCCAAGTGGTAAGGCACTGGATTCTGATTCCAGCACTTCGGGGGTTCGAATCCCTCAAGCCCAGCTAGAAACCTCTCGTAGTCATACGAGAGGTTTTTTTGTGCGAGTAGCGATGAGAATAGACGTAGAAAGGCAACAGCCATACTTGCACTGAAATATTATGAAAGGGCTGGTGAAGCTGCCAGCATAGGTGTTGTTATGATAGAGTTAGGAAAAACACAGTGTCTTAACATTGTAAAGGTAACAGATTTCGGAGTATATCTTGGAACAGAAGAAGATAAAGTTCTTCTTCCTAAAAAACAGGTTCCAGATGATGTTGAAGTGGGAGATGCTCTCACAGTATTTGTTTACAGGGATTCAAGTGACAGACTTATTGCAACTACTAATAAGCCAAAGATTCAGCTTGGAGAACTTAAGAGACTTAAAGTATCACAGGTTACAGGTATTGGCGCATTTCTTGACTGGGGACTTGAAAAAGACCTGCTCATGCCATACAAGGAACAGACAACACATGTATCAGAAGGTTCAGAGTATCTTGTTGCTCTCTATATAGATAAGAGCGGCAGACTTGCAGCTACTATGAGAATTAACAAGTATCTTGAAAAGTCAGAGATACTTGTAAAAGACAGTGCGGTTACAGGTACTATAATAGGAATAACTCCAGATTACAGAGCGTATGTTGCTGTTGAAGATAAGTATGATGCATTTATTCCTATGTCAGAAGTGTTTGAACCACTTAGTGTCGGTGAGGTTATTCACGGACGTGTTTCAAGAGTAAGAGAAGATGGGAAACTTGTTATAAGCCTTAAGCAGAAGGCTTATATCCAGATGGACGAGGATTCAGTCCAGATATATGACGCTATAGTAAAGAAGGGCGGAAGTCTGGGATTTACTGATAAAGCAGACCCAGAGATTATCAAGAAACATTTTAATATGAGTAAAAATGCTTTCAAGAGAGCTGTAGGAAGACTGCTTAAAGAAGGCAAAATTGAGATAACACAGAATTCAATAGTTCTTAAGAAATAGCTTCTTGAATGAATATGATGATTGCGGTACAATATATTTAATGCGTTTGTAACGTAAAATATGTTGAAATAAGGAGATTATTATGCAGAAAGTAATCAGTACAGACAAGGCACCAAGTGCAATTGGACCATATTCACAGGCTATCGAGATTAACAATATGGTATATACATCAGGAGTTATCCCTGTAATACCAGCTACAGGCGAGATAGCAGAAGGCGGAGTTGAGGCTCAGGCTGAGCAGGCATTTCAGAATCTCTGCAATCTTGTTGAGGCTTCAGGCTCTAAGGTAGAGAACATTGTTAAGACAACAGTATTTATTAAAGAAATGAATGATTTCGGTAAGATTAATGAAATCTACAAGAAATATTTTAAGGAGCCATTTCCAGCACGTTCATGCGTAGAAGTTGCAAGACTTCCTAAGGATGTTCTTCTTGAAGTGGAAGCAATTGCATGGAAGTAAGAAAAGTTAATGGCTTTTTTATTATATTTGTAATAGGTTATATCGGATTATCTGTTGTGTGTGCATCGATTATGGCTTATGCACAGAATTCAGGTATAGCTGTGCCTGACTGGATTCAGTATGTTATGTCAGAAGGGATAATTCTTCTTATTGCAATTATATATATGATTGTTCAGAAGATTGATCCTATCAGGGAGATTCCATACAAAAGAATAGGCATAGTTGATGTAATTCTTTCACTTGTTGCAGGATACTGCCTTATTCCGGCAGTATTATTAATAAGTAATCTTAGCATGTTGTTTTCAACTAATTATCTTGAGGAGGGAACAACAACACTGCTTACATATCCATTTGCGATGCAGGTTATATTGCTGGCAGTTATTCCGCCGCTTGTAGAAGAGCTTATATTCCGCGGGATATTCTTTGGCTCTTACAGGAAAGCCGGAATGACAGGTGCTGCACTAATGAGCGGATTATTATTCGGTTGCTTTCATCTTAATATTAATCAGGCGTTGTATGCATTTGTTATAGGAATTGTGTTTGCATATATGGTTGAGGCTACAGGTTCTTTGTGGTCGTCAGTTATTGCACATTTTGCGGTAAATACATATTCAATAGGAATTGTACAGATTCTTAAGATGGCGGGAATGTATGCGCAGGATGGCAGTGTATCTGAAACATTTGAAAATGCAGAGAGTGTGGCAGGTCAGAGCACAGCAATTACGGTTGTGCAGATTGCGATGATTGCTGTTATAGCAGCAGTATTCATGATGCTTGCTGTATTATGTATAAGAACAATGGCAAAACGTCATGGAAATCTTGAAAAAATGAAGATTCAGAATGTTAAATTATCACATATAAAGAATTATTTTACAGCTCCGGTTATTGTTGGCATTGTTGTGTGCGTAATGTATATGATAATGCTTGAATTTTCAGGAACTCTTTAGAAAAATATAAAGCCCATGTACATAGAAAACTGTGTACATGGGCTTTGTATTTCTAAAGACATGCATAGGGAAAACTGAATCAGATTCTTAAGTCAATATTCTGACCAAGTTCTGGTGTAACGGATGCTTCCATCATCTTAGCGATATCAGCACCAGCCGTTTCAACTGTATCAAGATTCTTCTTTAGCATTGCAATCTGGATATCATTAGTTATGCCAGATGTACTTATGTTAGTAGATAAACCGGCTATAGTCATAATCATTCCTCCAATCGTGTACATATATAACAGATGCGCATGAATAATAAAGTAAATACCCTATTGCTCTTTTTTATTATATATTTAAAAGGTTTTTATTTCAACAAACAATTAAAAACATAAACAGCATTAGTGATGTTTGCAGATAAACAGGTGGTAAATTTGTACAATTTATACATAAGAGGACTGGCTATGGTAAATTTGCAAAAAAAACGAGGAAAAGATTTGTAAAAATGTAATGTGGTAAAAAAGTCCTGTTTAGTGTATTATAATCACATCAAAAGCGCAAAGGCGCATTTATATTAGGAGGATATTTAATAATGGCAAGTTTATCGCTTAAGAATGTTTGTAAAGTATATCCTAACGGTTTTGTAGCTGTTAAGGATTTTAATCTTGAAATTGCTGATCAGGAGTTCATCATCTTCGTAGGACCTTCAGGATGTGGTAAGTCTACTACACTTCGTATGATCGCAGGTCTTGAGGAAATCAGCTCAGGTGAGTTATGGATCGGTGATAAGATGGTTAACGATGTAGAGCCTAAGGACAGAGATATCGCTATGGTATTCCAGAACTATGCTCTTTATCCACATATGTCAGTATATGATAACATGGCTTTCGGTCTTAAGTTAAGAAAAGTTCCTAAGGCAGAGATCGACAAGGCTGTACATGAAGCTGCTAAGATTCTTGATATCGAGCACCTTCTTGATCGTAAGCCAAAGGCTCTTTCAGGTGGTCAGAGACAGAGAGTTGCTATGGGACGTGCTATCGTTCGTAGCCCTAAGGTATTCCTTATGGATGAGCCTCTTTCAAACCTTGATGCTAAGTTAAGAGTACAGATGCGTGTTGAGATTTCTAAGCTTCACCAGAGATTACAGACAACTATCATCTATGTAACACATGACCAGACAGAGGCTATGACACTTGGTACAAGAATCGTAGTTCTTAAGGATGGTATCATTCAGCAGGTAGATACACCTCAGAACCTTTACAATACACCTAACAACATCTTCGTTGCTGGATTCATCGGATCACCTCAGATGAACCTTATCGATGCAGAAGTTAAGGCTAATGGTTCACAGGTTGACCTTGTACTTTCTGATACAGTTACAATTACACTTCCAGCTGAGAAGAGCAAGAAGCTTATCGATGGCAACTATGTTGGTAAGACAGTTGTAGTTGGTATCCGTCCAGAAGATGTTAAGGATGATGCAGAATTCATCGCTAAGAATGCTGATTCTAAGTTTACAGCTACAGTTAAGGTATACGAATTACTTGGTGCAGAAGTTAACCTTCACTATGAAATTGGTGATGTAACATGTACAGCAAAGGTTAATCCTCGTACAACAGCAAGACCAGGTGATGAAGTAACATTTGCTATGGATGTTGAAAGACTTCATGTATTTGATAAGGAAACAGAAATCGTTATCACACACTAATTATTAAATGAATCTTAATTATGAAGGGGAAATGCAATAAATTTGCATTTCCCCTTTTTTTTTTTGCCGTTTTGCTTTACAATAAGATAGAATATGTACGAATAAAAGGTAAGTGGTAGACAGAAAGGGATAATAATGATATCTAATAGAATTTTACAGACAACTGTAGAGGGACTTAAGGCTATTTCACGAGTGGATTTGTGCATTGTGGATGCAGATAAGAATGTTGCAGCCAAGACTTTTGATAATGTTTCAGAATGCCTTGCGGATGCGATTAGTTTTATTGATTCGCCAGCAGAGAGTCAGGCAGTTAATGGTTTTCAGTTTTTTAAGGTTGAAGATGAAGGTAACCTTGAATATATAATCATGGCAAGAGGAACAAGTGATGATGTATATATGGTTGGAAAGCTTGCTGCATTCCAGATACAGAATCTGCTTGTAGCATATAAGGAGAGATTCGATAAGGATAACTTTATTAAGAATCTTCTTCTTGATAATCTTCTTCGCGTTGATATGTATACAAGAGCAGAGAAGCTTCATATTGAAACTGATGTTAAGAGAGTCGTATATATTATTGAGACTAAGCACGAGAAGGATACTAATGCTTTAGAGACAGTAAGAACACTTTTTGCTAATAAGACAAGAGATTTCATTACAGCAGTTGACGAGAAGAGTATAATTCTTGTTAAGGAAGTTAAAGGCAATGAGTCATATGATGAACTTGACAAGACAGCTGATGTTATAATTGATATGTTAAGCACTGAGGCGATGAGTGCGGCACATGTTGCTTATGGTACAATTGTTAATGATATAAGAGAGGTTTCAAGATCTTATAAGGAAGCTAAGATGGCACTTGATGTGGGAAAGATTTTCTACAGCAATAAGAATGTTGTTGCTTACAACAGATTAGGAATAGGCCGTCTTATATATCAGCTTCCTATACCATTATGTCAGATGTTCATTAAGGAGATATTTGAAGGAAAGGCTCCTGATGATTTTGATGATGAGACTTTGTCAACAATTAACAAGTTCTTTGAGAACAGCCTTAATGTTTCAGAAACATCAAGACAGCTTTACATCCATAGAAATACACTTGTTTACAGACTTGATAAAATACAGAAGATAACCGGGCTTGACCTCAGAGTGTTTGATGATGCAATAACATTTAAGATTGCTCTTATGGTAGTTAAGTACATGAAGTATATGGAAAGTAAAGATACATTTTAGTGATTTTTGGAGGAAATGATACATGATAATCATGGAAGATGTTACGAAGACATATTCCACTGGCGTTGCTGCGCTTAATGGAATTAATCTTCACATCCAGAAAGGTGAATTCGTATTTATAGTAGGTAAGAGTGGTTCAGGTAAGTCGACTCTTATCAAACTATTACTTAAGGAATTAGATCCTACATCAGGTAAGATATATGTTAATAAGAAATATCTCAATAAGATAACAAGAAAGAAGCTTCCGTATCTTAGAAGAGATATTGGTGTAGTATTCCAGGATTTCCGTCTGTTACCAGACAGAAATGTATATGAGAATATCGCATTTGCACAGAAGGTAGTAGAAGCTCCTAACAGAAAGATTAAGTCAAGAGTACTTGCGATGCTTTCTATGGTAGGACTTCTTGACAAATACAAGGCTTTTCCTAATGAGTTATCAGGTGGTGAGCAGCAGAGAATCGCAATTGCAAGAGCGCTGGTTAACAAGCCGGCTATATTGTTGTGCGACGAGCCAACAGGTAACCTTGATCCTGCCAATTCTAATGAAATCATGAAGATTCTTAATCAGGTTAATAAGCAGGGAACAACAGTACTTGTAGTTACCCATAATATGGAGATAGTTCAGCAGATGAAGAAGAGAACTATTACTATGAGTGAAGGAAAGATTATCAGCGATCAGGAAAAGGGTGGTTATTTCTATGAAGATTAGGTCATTAGCATATCATATTAAAGATGGATTTAAGAATATCCATCGTAATAAGATGTTCTCACTGGCATCAATAGCAACAATTACAGCATGTATATTCCTTTTTGGAGTATTCTATTCTATAGTGGTTAATTTTCAGTATATGATTAAGAAGGCTGAGACAGAGGTCTGTGTAACAGTTTTCTTCAACGAAGATCTCAGTGAGACAGATATTAAGAAGCTTGGAGATGATATAAGCAAAAGAGAAGAAGTATCAAGAGTTGAGTATGTATCTGCAGAACAGGCATGGGAAAATTTTAAGGGGGATTATTTCAAGGATTATCCAGAGCTTGCATATGGATTTCAGGATGATAACCCTTTAGCAAATTCAGCTTCTTATGAAGTGTATCTTAAGGATGCAAGTAATCAGGGTACACTGGTTAAGTACCTTGAGAATAAGGATGGAATAAGACAGGTTAACCGTTCAGAGGTTACAGCAAGCGGACTTGCCAGTGCAGCAAGACTTGTAAGTTATGTTGCAGTTGCAGTAATTGTTGTTCTTCTTGCGGTATCTATATTCCTTATTACTAATACAATTGTAATTGGTATTACAGTACGAAAAGATGAGATATCAATCATGAAATATATAGGAGCTACGGATGCATTTGTTAATGCGCCATTCTTCGTAGAAGGTATCGTTATAGGACTTATAGGTGCTATTATTCCGGTAGCAATATTGAGGTATATATATGGTGGAGTTGTTAATTTTGTTCTTGGAAAATTCTCTGTTTTACAGAATATATTAGCATTTATGCCAGCATCAGAAGTATTTGAGGTACTTATTCCGGTAGCAGTTATTCTTGGAATTGGTATTGGTCTTATAGGAAGTTTCTTCGCTGTAAGAAAGCATGCCGATGTATAGTTTCGGATAGTTTTTGGGGGCTTTTGCAAACGGATGCAGAAGTCCCTGTTTGTTTTTAGAAAACATTTTAATTATGGTAAAGGAGTGGCTGTATGGAGAAAGCACTGTTTTGGAACAATTTAATAAAGAAAATAACAGCGGCACTCATGATTGTAATGCTGCTTATACCGTATTGTTTTGCACAGGTTACATTTGGAGATAATAAGTCGGATCTGAAGAATGCCCAGAACCAGCAGAATGATATACAGAATAAAAAGAAAGAAACAGAAGACAAGATTGCTCAGCTTAAGGCGCAGAGTTCAGATCTTACATCTCTTATTCAGGGACTGGATGCCCAGATGGGAGAATTGTCAGCGTCATTAGATGATATTAATACCCAGATTGCAACATTAGAGGCTGAGATTGAGGAGACACAGGCACAGCTTGAGCAGGCTGAGGCTGATAAGGAAAGCCAGTATGAGGCTATGAAGCTTCGAATCCAGTTTATGTATGAGCATAATGATTATACATATGTTGAAGTGCTTTTATCATCACAGAGTATGGCGGATATGCTTAATAAATTTGAGTATATTAATAAGATATCAGAGTATGACAGACAGATGCTTGAGGAATATCAGTCAACGATTAATCTGATATCATCTTCTAAAGTAAAGCTTGAAGAAGATAAAGGGACTCTGACTGCCAGTCAGGAGGCACTTCAGGCACAGGTTGATGCACTTGAGGTTGTCCAGAATGAGAAGAATGCCCAGCTTAATGCTTTGAGTAAGAATACGGCTGATCAGGTGGCTTATAAGAAACAGCTCGAAGCTGACGAGAAGAAGCTCGATGCAGAGATTGCTTCTATAACAGCCAAGATTAAGGCAGAGGAAGCAAGCGGAGTTACTCCGTCTAACAGATATGATGGCGGAACTTTCAAATGGCCAACAACAAGTACAAGAATAACTTCTCCATACGGAGATAGATCTGACAGAACTTCACCGCATAAAGGTGTGGATATTGGAGCGGTCAGGGCAGGAGTTTCAGGTGATCCTGTATATGCAGCTTATGACGGTAAAGTTGTTATTGCACACAGACAGAGTGAGTATTACTCAACAGCGGGTAATTATGTGATGATTTATCATGGTAATGGACTGTATACGAGATACCTGCATCTTGATAGTTTAAATGTATCAGTAGGAGCCCAGGTGACGAAAGGACAGAAGCTTGGTGTTATGGGTAATACGGGTAATTCATTTGGCGCGCATCTGCATTTTGATGTAATGCTCAATGGTTCATATGTTAATCCTATGCCATATTTTAATAAATAATTCAACTTAACAGGAGGACTCAATGGAATATGATAATAACAGACCTTTTTCTTCGGAAGGGGCCGCACAGGAACGAAAGAGAAAACATGCTTTAGGCAAAGGCGTTATTATTGGTGTTGTGGCAACACTGCTGGTTGTGATATTGGCGTTGTCATGCGTATTCATGGGACTTATAAGAAGTGGTAATCTTCATATTGGAATTGACGGACGTATATATGTCCAGGATGTTGGAACAAGTGATAATGAAGGAATCGGAACTAAGGTTGAAGGTAAGCTGAATGCTCTTGATTCGCTGCTTGGAGATGGATTCTACTTTGATGATGTAGATGATGAAAAGGCTGCAGACAACATTTTTAAGGCATATCTTGCTGCATATGGTGATAAATATACGGTTTATTATACGCCTGAAGAATATAAGTCAATGATGGAGTCAACATCAGGTTCTTTCTATGGAATTGGTGCGGTATGCCAGAAGGCTGATGATGGTTCAATACTTATATCTGAGGCATATGAGGATGCACCAGCATATAAGGCTGGTATCAGAAATGGAGATAAGGTAACAGAGGTTAATGGTGAGGATATTACAGGAATGGACCTTTCTGTAGCAGTTGCCCTTATTAAGGGCGAGAAGGGTACAGATGTTAACCTTACTGTTATGAGAAATGGCGAGAAGCTGAGTTTCACAGTTACAAGAGACAAGATTGATATTAAGACTGTTTCAGCAGAGGTGCTTGAGAATAATATTGGATATATCTACATTTCACAGTTTGATGATGTTACAACAGAGCAGTTTAAATCGGCTGTTGATGACCTTCAGAAGCAGGGAATTACAGGACTTGTAATTGATATAAGAAATAATCCTGGCGGAGTTCTTAAGACTGTGGCTGATATGCTAGATTATATTCTTCCTAATGGACTTATCGTGTATACAGAGACTAAGTCTGGTAAGAGACAGGAATATTCAGGTTCTGATAATCATGAGCTTAATATTCCGATGGCAGTTTTAGTAAATGGCAATAGTGCAAGTGCATCTGAGATATTTGCCGGTGCAATGCAGGATTATGATAAGGCACAGATAATCGGAACACAGACATTTGGTAAGGGCATTGTGCAGACAATCCGTCCGCTTACTGATGGAAGTGCGGTTAAGTATACAATTGCCAAATATTTCACTCCTAAGGGACAGGATATTCACGGCAAGGGAGTGACACCTGACAGTATTGTGGAGCTTCCGGATGATGCGACTGAAGATGTGCAGTTGAAGGCAGCAGTAGAGTATCTCAATGGAAAAATGAGTGTCAGCGCGGCAGAATAACGAATATAGAGGTATGGAATAAAGTACAGGGCAAATCGAATGTTTGTTCTGTACTTTTTGGCTGTTATATTGTATAATGAGAAAAATGCTGGAAAACAAGGAGGGCAAAATCCCTCTCCTCACCAAGGGGTTCGGATTTTGCTTCGCAAAATAGGGAGGGCTTTATGGACAGATTTGTATTACATTCGGATTTTAAGCCGATGGGCGACCAGCCGCAGGCTATTGAAGCACTTACAAAGGGCTTTGAGGAAGGCAATCAGTTTGAGACTCTAGTTGGTGTAACTGGTTCTGGTAAAACATTTACAATGGCGAACATTATACAGAATGTTCAGAAACCTACACTTATTATAAGCCATAATAAGACACTGGCAGCGCAGTTGTATGGGGAGATGAAGGAGTTCTTTCCAGAGAATGCGGTTGAGTACTTTGTCTCCTATTATGATTATTACCAGCCAGAGGCCTATGTACCTCAGAGTGACACTTATATTGCGAAGGATTCATCTATTAATGATGAAATTGATAAATTAAGACATTCGGCAACAGCGGCACTTTCTGAAAGAAATGATGTTATTATCGTTGCTTCGGTTTCATGTATATATGGATTAGGTGCGCCGGTTGATTATAAGAACATGGTTATTTCGCTTCGTCCGGGAATGGAGAAGGACAGGGATGATTGCATAAGAAAGCTTATTGATATCCAGTATGTAAGGAACGACCAGGATTTTAAGCGAGGAACCTTCAGGGTAAGAGGCGATGTTGTTGAAGTGTATCCTTCATCATCATCAGGTGATGCCATAAGAGTTGAATTCTTTGGTGATGAAGTGGACAGAATAAGTGAGATAGATTCCCTTACAGGCGAAGTTAAAGGCGTTCTTGAACATATTGCGATATTCCCTAACTCACATTATGTTGTTGAGAAGGAGAAGATGGACGCTGCTATTGAGAATATTAAGGCAGAGCTTGCCGAGAGAGTGAAGTATTTCAAGAGTGAGGATAAGCTTCTAGAGGCACAGAGAATTGAAGAGAGAACGAATTTTGATATAGAGATGATGCAGGAGACAGGCTTTTGTTCAGGAATAGAGAATTATTCAAGACATCTGGCAGGACTTCCGGCAGGGTGTCCTCCGTATACGCTGATGGATTATTTTCCAGATGATTTTCTTATTATTGTGGATGAGTCGCATATCACTATTCCGCAGATTCGAGGCATGTATGCCGGTGACCAGTCAAGAAAGACTACGCTTGTAGATTATGGCTTCAGACTGCCATCTGCGAAGGACAACAGACCGCTTAATTTCAGTGAGTTTGAGAGCAAGATTTCACAGATGCTTTTCGTATCAGCAACACCAAGCACATACGAGGCAGAGCATGAACTTATGAGAACCGAGCAGGTTATCAGACCTACCGGACTTCTTGACCCGGAGATAACTGTTAAGCCGATTGAAGGACAGATTGATGACCTTATATCAGAGATTAATAAGGAAACTGCCAAGAAGAACAAGGTGCTTGTTACTACACTTACCAAGAGAATGGCGGAGGACCTTACTGATTATCTTAAAGAGGCAGGAATCAGGGTTAAGTATCTTCATGCAGATATTGATACGCTTGAGCGTCAGAAGATTATAAGAGATATGCGTCTTGATGGATTTGATGTTCTTGTTGGAATCAACCTGCTACGAGAAGGTCTGGATATTCCTGAAATCAGCCTTGTTGCAATACTTGATGCTGATAAGGAAGGCTTCTTAAGAACAGAGACATCGCTTATACAGACGATTGGTCGAGCTGCAAGAAATGCAGAGGGACATGTTATCATGTATGCAGACAAGATTACTGAATCTATGGAAAAGGCTATTTCAGAGACAGAACGAAGAAGAAAGATTCAGCAGGAGTATAATGATGAGCATGGAATTACTCCACAGACAATCAAAAAGGCAGTAAGAGATCTGATAAGTATAAGCAAGGCAGCGGAGCCGGGTGATGCTTCCGGAAAGCTTAAGGTTGATTATGAATCTATGAGCATCAAAGAGCTTGAGAAGGTTAAGACGCAGGTTGAGAAGAACATGCGTAAGGCAGCAGCAGAGCTTAACTTTGAGGAGGCTGCACAGCTTCGTGACAAGATGATTGAGATTAATAAATATATTTATGAAGGAAAAAAACATGGCTGATAGTAAGTTAAAGAAAGAGATAGAAAGAGGCAGTTACAAGAACTGCATAAGGATAAAGGGTGCAAGAGAGCATAATCTTAAAGGAATAGATGTTGATATTCCAAGAGATAAGCTTGTTGTGCTTACAGGACTTTCAGGTTCGGGAAAGTCGAGTCTTGCATTTGATACAATATATGCAGAAGGTCAGAGAAGATATATGGAATCACTGTCCTCATATGCAAGACAGTTCTTGGGCCAGATGGAAAAGCCGGATGTTGACAGTATTGAAGGACTTTCACCGGCTATATCTATAGACCAGAAGTCAACTAACAGAAATCCGCGTTCTACAGTAGGAACTGTTACAGAAATATATGATTATTTCCGACTTCTCTATGCAAGAATTGGTATTCCGCATTGTCCAAAATGTGGACGCGAAATCAACAAACAGACAGTTGACCAGATGGTTGATGTTGTTATGGCACTTCCTGAAAGAACTAAGATTCAGATTCTTGCACCTGTTGTCCGTGGACGAAAGGGTGAGCATGTAAAGCTATTTGAACAGGCAAAGAAGAGCGGATTTGTGCGTGTTATTGCTGATGGAAGTATGTATGAGCTTACAGACGAGATTAAGCTTGATAAGAATAAGAAACATAATATTGAGATTGTTGTAGACAGACTTTCTGTAAGAGACGGAATCCAGAAACGACTTACAGATTCTATTGAGACAGCTCTTAAGCTTGCCGAAGGTCTTATGACAGTAGATGTTATTGATGGTGAGACACTTAATTTCAGCCAGAGCTTTTCCTGCCCAGACTGTGGTATAAGTATTGATGAGGTTGAGCCAAGAAGCTTTTCGTTCAACAATCCATTTGGCGCATGCCCGGACTGTTTCGGACTTGGTTATACAATGAAGTTTGATGCAGAGCTGCTTATACCGGATGAGAGTCTCAGCATTGATGAAGGTGCTATTGTCGGAATGGGATGGCAGTCATCTAAGGATGAGGGCAGCTTTAGCAGGGCGATTCTTGATGCACTTGCAGAGGAATATGGATTTTCATTAAAGACACCATTCAAGGATTATCCTGATGATATTAAGGATATTATTATCAATGGTACTAAGGGACATTCTGTAAAGGTTAAATATAAAGGCCAACGCGGAGAGGGTGTATATGATGTCGCATTTGAAGGTCTTATTAAGAATATGGAGAGAAGATACAGAGAGACATATTCTGATAATACTAAGCAGCAGTATGAGGAATTTATGAGAATAAGACCTTGTTCTGCCTGTCACGGACAGAGACTTAAGCCGTCTTCACTTGCTGTTACTATTGCAGATAAGAACATATATGAGATTACTAACATGTCTATTATAAAGCTTCAGGAATTCCTTAAGAATATGAAGCTTTCAGAGAGACAGCTGTTTATTGGTGCAGAGATTCTTAAGGAAATCAAGGCGAGAATTAAGTTCCTTGTAGATGTAGGGCTTGATTATCTGGCACTTTCGCGTGCCACAGGAACTCTGTCAGGCGGTGAAGCGCAGAGAATCAGGCTTGCTACACAGATTGGTTCAGGTCTTGTAGGAGTTGCTTATATTCTTGATGAGCCAAGTATCGGACTTCACCAGAGGGATAATGACAAGCTGCTTGGAACTCTGACACATTTGCGCGATCTTGGTAACTCAGTTATTGTCGTTGAACATGATGAGGATACTATGTTTGCAGCCGATTATATTGTGGATATCGGACCAGGCGCAGGAAGAAATGGTGGAGAAGTTGTCGCAACAGGAACTGCTGCGGACATTATGGCGTGCAAGGACTCACTTACAGGCGCATATCTGTCAGGAAGAATCAAGATACCTGTACCGGCAGAGCGTAGAAAGCCTGCTGGCTGGATTAAGGTTAGAGGTGCAAGGGAGAATAATCTTAAGAATATTGATGTAGATATTCCGCTTGGAGTTGTCACATGCGTAACAGGTGTGTCAGGCTCAGGCAAGAGTTCACTTGTTAATGAGATTCTTTACAAGCACCTTGCAAAGTCGCTTAACAGGGCGAGATGTATTGCAGGTGATCATGATGGAATTGACGGAATAGAGCAGCTTGATAAGGTCATTAATATTGACCAGTCACCAATTGGACGAACACCAAGGTCTAATCCGGCAACCTATACAGGTGTATTTGACATGATAAGAGACCTGTTTGCAACGACTAAGGACGCCAAGGAGCGAGGATATACAAAGGGCAGATTCAGCTTTAATGTTAAAGGTGGAAGATGTGAGGCATGCTCCGGTGACGGTATTATCAAGATAGAGATGCATTTCCTGCCGGATGTGTATGTTCCTTGTGAAGTCTGCGAGGGTAAGCGTTACAACAGAGAAACTCTTGAAGTAAAATACAAGGATAAGAGCATATATGATGTTCTTGACATGACTATTGAGGATGCAGTTGATTTCTTTGAAAATGTGCCAAGTATAAGAAGAAAGATTGAGACTCTCAACGAGGTTGGCTTGTCTTACGTCAAGCTTGGACAGCCATCAACTGAGCTTTCAGGTGGTGAGGCACAGAGAATCAAGCTTGCAACAGAGCTTTCAAGAAGAAGCACAGGAAAGACTATATATATTCTTGATGAGCCTACAACCGGATTGCATTTTGCCGATGTCCACAAGCTTGTCAATATCCTTCACAGGCTTGCAGAGGGTGGCAACACTGTAGTTGTTATTGAACATAATCTTGATGTTATTAAGACAGCAGATTATATTATAGATATGGGACCAGAGGGGGGCGACCGCGGCGGAACTGTTATTGCCAAGGGAACGCCTGAGGAGATTGTTAAGGTTAAGAAGTCTTATACCGGACAGTATGTTAAGAAGTATCTGGAAGAGAAGTAAGATTAAGAAGTGAATGAACGTATATCCGGGAAGTGTATGCAAGGGATGTCGGTTTGATATTTTGGGGAGTAGAATGGAGGCAGTTATGATAAAAGGGATTATCTTTGATATGGACGGAGTTATGATTGATACGGAAAATCAGTCTAATCTTGGCTGGCTGTGGGCAGCTTCCCAGAAAAATGTAGAGATGCCATTATGGCTTATCGACAGTTTTAAAGGTGCACCGGCAAAGCTTAGTCAGAGCTTTTTTGATGATTATTATCATGGAGAGCAGGATTACTGGGAAATGCGGACAATGCGCACAGACCATGTTTACAAAATCAGGGAGACAGAGGAAGTTCCGGTTAAGCCGGGGCTTCATATGCTGCTTGATTATATTAAGGATAACGGTCTCAAATGTGCTGTTGCAACTTCAACACAGAAATCAAGTGCTGAAAAGAGTCTTCACAGAATAGGAGCATGGGATTATCTTTCTGGTGTTGTATATGGAGATGAGGTTGAGCATGGAAAGCCTGAGCCAGACATATTCTTAAGGGCAGCAGGCTTTATTGGCTGTGAACCGTCAGAGTGTGTAGTCATTGAGGACAGTATTAATGGCATTAAAGCAGGATATGCAGCAGGCATGAAGGTGATTCATATACCTGATACTATTGAGATTAACGATGACATCCGAAGACTGACTTCAGTTGTGTGCCATTCTTTATCTGATGTGCCTGATATTGTAGACACATGGAATGAGGGAAAGGTTGCTGATGTTGAAGGTTATTATGAAAATGCCAAGATAAACCGTGTGTATGTTGACAGAGTGCATGTTAAGAAAGCATTTGCAGAATACACAGCAGCTTATAATGCAGATGACCCTAAGATTAAATTAAAAATTGACCACACTTACAGAGTTGCAGCTTTGTGCGAAAGAATTGCAAAGGCAGCTGGAATGTGTGCCTATGATGTTGAGCTGGCATGGTTATCCGGAATGCTTCATGATGTTGGAAGATTTGAACAGATAAAGCGTTATAACACATTTTCAGATGCGGACTCTGTTGACCATGCAAAATTCGGTGCAGACCTGTTGTTCAAAGATGGTCTTATCAGTACTTTTCTTAATGGAATGGTCAAATGTACAGGCTACAAGCCAGGAGCATTAGAGGATCGATATAGTTCTGATGGAGTATTTCTGTATGACAGATTGAATAAATCGGACATGGAAATGCTTGAACTTGCAATAAGGTGTCACAATATGTACAGAATTCCGCAGGGACTTAATAGCCGCGAGCAGGCATTCTGCAATGTGCTTCGTGACGCTGATAAGGTTGATATATTTAAGGTTAATATTGATACTCCGCTTGAAGAAATATATAACACTACGACTGAAGAACTGATGAAGAGTGATATTACAGATGAAGTGTTAGAAGCGTTTGATGAGGAACACTGTATACTCAAAGCAATAAGACGCACACCGGCTGATACTGTTATTGGTCATGTATCACTTGCTTATGAGCTTGTGTATGATGAGAGCGTGCGGATTACTGTGGAACAGGGTTATCTTGCAAAGCTTATGCATTTTCATTCTGATAATGAGGAGACCAACAGAAAGATGGCGATGGTCAGAGAGAAGATGGATTCTTATGTGAAGAAGAGAATTGGGGAGAAAGATGCATAGATAAGGCTTGTCTGGAGGAGAATTAGCAAGATAGGAATTGGGGAGAATTAAGGCTTGTCATAAGTGGCAAGTTTAACTATAATGTATATATAAATACACAAGATTGGAGATTGATCATGGATCAGGAGAAAGTTATTGTCATTGACTTCGGTGGTCAGTACAACCAGCTGGTTGCGCGCCGTGTCCGTGAATGTAATGTATATTGTGAGATCTATTCTTACAAGACAGACCTGGCGCAGATTAAGGCCATGAACCCTAAAGGAATTATCCTTACGGGTGGTCCTAACAGCTGTTATGAAGATGGCGCGCCAACATGTACTAAAGAACTTTTCGAACTTGGTGTACCTGTACTTGGTCTTTGCTATGGCGCACAGCTTATGCAGCATGTGCTTGGTGGCAAGGTTGAGAAGGCACCAGTAAGAGAGTATGGAAAGACAGAAACATTTGTAGATAAGAGCAGTGCTTTATTCTCAGATGTCTCAGAGAAAACTATTGTGTGGATGAGCCATTTTGACTACATCTCACAGGTTGCACCAGGATTCAAGATTGTTGCTCATACAGCAGACTGCCCAGTTGCAGCAGCAGAGTGCACAGAGAAGAATCTTTATGCAATTCAGTTCCACCCAGAAGTTCTTCATACTCAGGAAGGAACTAAGATGCTTCACAACTTTGTTCGTGGAGTATGCGGATGTGCCGGAACATGGAAGATGGATGCATTTGTTGAGAATACAATTAAAGAAATCCGCGAGAAGGTTGGCGATGGCAAGGTTTTACTTGCTCTTTCAGGTGGTGTTGATTCATCTGTTGCAGCCGGACTTCTTTCAAGAGCTATTGGAAAGCAGCTTACATGCGTATTCGTAGACCACGGTCTTCTCCGTAAAGATGAAGGCGATGAAGTTGAGAGCGTATTTGGACCAGAAGGACAGTTTGACCTTAACTTTATAAGAGTTAATGCACAGGAAAGATATTACTCTAAGCTTGCAGGCGTTACTGAGCCAGAAGCTAAGAGAAAGATTATCGGTGAAGAGTTTATCCGTGTATTTGAGGAAGAAGCCAAGAAGATTGGTGCAGTTGACTTCCTTGCACAGGGAACTATATATCCAGACGTTGTAGAGAGTGGACTTGGCGGTGAATCAGCCGTAATCAAGTCTCATCACAATGTAGGAGGACTTCCTGATTTCGTTGATTTCAAGGAAATCATTGAGCCACTCCGCAACCTTTTCAAAGATGAGGTTCGTAAGGCTGGTCTTGAGCTTGGAATACCAGAACATCTTGTATTCCGTCAGCCATTCCCAGGTCCGGGACTTGGAATCAGAATTATCGGCGAGGTAACAGCTGATAAGGTTCGTATCGTTCAGGATGCTGACTTTATCTACCGTTCAGAGGTTGACAAGGCCGTAGCTGAGTATAAGAAAGCTAACGGCAAGGCTCCAGCATGGATGCCAAACCAGTATTTCGCAGCCCTCACTAACATGCGTTCCGTTGGTGTTATGGGTGATGAAAGAACTTACGATTATGCGGTTGCACTTCGTGCAGTCAACACAATTGATTTCATGACAGCAGAGAGCGCAGAAATTCCATTTGAGGTTCTCCAGACAGTCATGAGCAGAATTATAAATGAGGTGCGTGGGGTCAACAGAGTATTCTATGATCTGACTAGTAAACCACCTGGAACGATTGAGTTTGAATAATGTACATGAGCCAAGAAATGCCGAATTTAAGGCGTTTCTTGGCTCATTTTTGGTTGAGTGACAATCAAATGACAATAATATTTGAAAACTGATTTAGAAGGAATAATTTCCGGGTAATCCATATCGATATATGCGGATGTTGTTAATCCAGCTAAGACAATTAGACTTTGAGGTATAGTTAAGGTTGTATCCGCCATTATAACGACCTGGAACTGAGATAATATTGTATCCTTTTTGTCTTAAATTTGTGATAATAAATCTTGGAACTCCTAATTGTTTTAAAGTAAGATTTTTGATTGGATTTGTAGCCAACATGGTAATTACTTTGGTTTCGAGAATTTGTATTTCGGCTGCAGTCATATAGTGCCCTCCTTTGGTTGAGATTTGTTTAGGAGGAACATTTAAGAAAGATTTTACATAGGCATACAATTGATGTACATTCCCGTTAAAGAATTCCTCTGCAATTGATTGAGGTGTATTGCAGTCACGTATTCGTTCTAAAATGGTGGAGAAAATTAGTTCTCGCTGAAATTGTTTATAGGTACGATTAAAAACGACCTTGCAAATTCTAGTCAATTGCTTTGTCGAATAGCCTAGCGCTTTTGCTACTTCATGTTGTTTAGTTCTGTTATAAGCATAATAGATGATGTTCTTTGCGATTGTATTTTCCATTTGCATCCTCCGTATATATAGCATTATCTCATAGGGAAGAAAGATAGTCTTTGTCAAAAAGGGACATTTTATCTAATATTTGAAATCTGATGCCCCGTAAAGACAGATCAAAATATATGTTCATCGTATAGTTCCAAGTATTTGTTATTACTTTCGTGGTTTTCAATAATTGATATGATTGTATCGAAATATTTGTTTCCCAATGCCTTTCTGCTTTGTGTGGAATATATCCAAACAATGTGAAGCGGTTCAGCATATTCGTGAATGCCAAATCCACCCCACAGCAAGTCGCTAAAAGCATTCATATTACGACCTATTTTGAAGTCAATTTTAGAAGTTAATTTCTGTTCTATTTGGTCAAAAAAATCATTAAGCGTATGGATATCACGTCCATCAATGAATATCCACTTTTCGGCATTTGCATCAAGGATAGGATTTGTTATTTCAGTTACTATGAAAGTGCCTATTACTCTTGGACCTTCATATATATCCAAACACTTGTTGAGCCATAATATATTTGCATAATATTTCGGTGAAATAAAAGTAATGGAAGCGGGGATAGATTCGTTCAAGGATACAGCACTATCAAAGCTAAGAACAGAGGTTGTCATACAGTTTTCTTTAATCATTGTGGTAGGACGAATGTCGGGAAAGATGGGGGTTATTCTACCAGTGTTTTTAATATTCCTTTTGCATCTATATTGAGCATATAATTTCCGCCTTCCTATTTTTGGTGTAATCATTCCATATCACCATATTTTCATTTTCAATATCTTGAATAACACTCAACAAGCAAGATTGATCAGTATCAAATTCAAATTGCAGTATATTGTATTTGTCTGGACGTTCTTGGAAGGTCCTGGTTACAATGGCTACTTCTTTCTTATGTATGTAGTCCTCGTATACTTAGTATTCTCGCCAAATGTTTCACCTATAATCAAATCGAAATCATTTACATCAAACTCTGGAAAAAATACATCTCCATCTTCGATATTCATATCTACTTCTGTAATGTACATTACATCAACAAAAGGGATAGCCTCTTTGTATACTCCATACCCTCCTGCTATATAAATATTTGAATTGTCAGAAAGTGCCAATGCTTCTGCCAAAGATGATACAGTAATTAGGTTTTCGCCTTCATATTTCATTGTCTTTGATACTATTATATTTTGGCGATTTGGAAGTGGATGACCAATTTCTTCATAAGATTTTCTTCCCATAACTACAATATTTCCGATTGTAAGTTCCTTAAAAAATTTTTGCTCACCTTTGATTTTCCAAGGAATCTCACCATTTCTACCAATAACATTATTTTTTGACCTTGCAACAATCAATCCAATCATTTTCTACCTCTAAAGTTTTTTATTTGTTTTTTTTGTAAACAAAAGATTCCCAAAAGGGGTTTGGGGAATTGCTTATAAATTTTCTTCTGCAAAGAATTCAAAGCTAACATTTTCTAATAGTGAATCTTTATAATCATCAAAGTGATTGAGACAGCAGTTTTGAATTTTCTCGATTTTTTCTTTGGGTGCAACTATGACTATCACAGATTCACAGTTACGGTCTGTATTAGATTTATAGTTTTCACACATATATTTAACATTCGTTATCAAATGTTCAAGTCTATTATTTGTAATATTAGTAATAGTCCAATATTTGATTTCAAAAATCAAGTCATTCTTGGTATGTTTTGAGAGAGCGATAATATCGTATTCGAGTCTGCCTATACGCAAGTTTTGTTTGAGAAGATATCTGCGAGAAAGCTTTTGGGAAAAATATTTGTAACATTTATCCTCTATTTGCATGTATCTTACAACTCTGTCGGATGAAACATTTGTTGAATTGTTTTGTTCTGTAGAGATTTCATTAGCTACTTTTTCAACAGTTTCTGAAGAACTTAATTGTGTGGCGTTAATCTTTTTGGTAATGGTATCAGATTTTATTTGCTCGTCAAGTTCTTTTTGAATGCTATACCATTTACAACAGCCAATAATTATTAAGACTAGACCTGTTACAATAAGTAGAATGGAAACTACAGGCATAATTGTGGTTGTGAAATCTAATAATTTTAAATTATCATTCATCCTTTGAATTGAAATTTCGGATAGGTTATCGTAATCATTTTGGCTTATGAGTTTGTAGTTTGTGTTAAGTATATAAAGATATGCCAATACAGGTAGTGTGATAAGCAACATGCCTAGTGAAACGAGAAATTTGTAAAAACTATCGTATTGTAATTTATCCATAATTGTGTCCTTTCAGATTATTCTCTTTTCGGTTTCCTTTTCCTTTTCACATAAGAGAAATCCGGAAACAAGTCTTTTAACAATTCAGCAGCTTCTTCTACATCGTCATCTTCATTCATTTTTTGAACCAGTAGCTGGTCGTCATCATCAAGATTCAACGAAACAGTGTACTCTTTATTTGGGTCTGTTGGGTTCATTGGGTATTTTACCTCTTTAAGATAATATTCCGTTTCTGATATTTCTCCATCTTCCAGTTTGTCTCGTAAACGTGCCCAATACTCAACCATCTTTCGGAAGTTATCAAGGTCTTCCTGTGGACGGGGACCGGCACTAGGAAGCCGCTCTTCAAATTTGAAGCATATTTCTCCATGTTTCAGGGTAGGTCGTAGTCCATATGCCCATTCAATGTCAAACAGCACATGAAGTGCGCTGAATATGTTTGCAACATCAGGGTCAGATAATGCATAAAAGCTGACTCCCAGATTGTTTGCAATATTTAATAAAGTTGCTTCATCCGGATATCTGTTTCCGAGCTCATAGTTTCTGATAGTGGATTCGTTTAATCCACATTTATCTGCTAATTCCTTTTGCGTCATATCAGATGCAATTCTGAAATTTCGAATCAAATAGCCTACCCGGCTGGTGAATTTCTCGCTCATTTTTACTGCTCCTTATTAGTGTAATGAGTGTTGTAGAATGCACGAAGACACGAGGTACAAAACATGCATCTGTGTATATTATATCATCAACAGTGCAAAAATGAAATGTTTTTAGTAAAAAGTATTTACAGTACAAAAATGAACTGCTAATATAATGCACATCAAAACCGTTCGGAAATGAACTGAATAATAAAAACGAAAGAGAGGAGGCATTGGCTTATGGAGAACAAGAGATTTTTGACAGCACAGGATGTCATGGATATGCTGGGAGTTTCGCTATCGTATTCCTATAAACTGATACGACGGCTGAATGCAGAACTTGAGGCGGATGGATTCGTGACAATAAAAGGGCGTGTCAGTACACAGTATTTTATGAAACGAATCTACGGGCTGTCTACGGATAAGGAGGTGGGATAGATGGCGGTTATCAAGAATAATAAGACTGGAATGTGGGAGGTGAGAACCTATTATAAGGATTTGATCGGAGCAAGGAAGCAGAAAACCAAGAGGGGATTTGCCAAGAAGAGCGAAGCCCTTGAATGGGAACGTAATTTCAAGTTGAAAGAGGATCAGAGTATCAGTATGAGCTTCAAAAGTTTTGTGGATATTTATCTGACGGATTTAGAGCCAAAAATAAAACGCAATACTTTCCTGACAAAGAAGCACATTATTGAGACAAAGATTCTGCCTTATTTCGGGAAACGAAAACTGGATGATATTCGAACCTCGGATGTCATCCAGTGGCAGAATGAGATTATGAAGCTGAAAAAAGATAACGGGGAGTTATTCTCCCCTACCTATCTGAAAACCATTCATAATCAGCTTAGTGCCATATTAAATCATGCGGTAAATATGTATGGCCTGAAAGATAATGTGGCACGAAAAGTCGGAACTATGGGTAAGGAAGAAAATAAGGAAATGGAGTTCTGGACACAGGAGGAATTTCAGGCATTTTTGGAGTGTGTGGTAGATAAGCCTATTTCGTATTATGCATTTGAAATACTTTATTGGACTGGTATTCGTGAAGGTGAGCTGCTTGCCTTGACACTGGGTGATTTCAATTTTGAAAAGAAAACGCTTCGGATAAACAAGTCATATCAGAGGTTGGAAGGTAAAGATGTAATTACAGACCCGAAAACACCAAAGAGTAACAGAACCATTGCCATGCCGGATTTCCTTACTATAGAGATGGAGGATTTTATAAAAAACATATATGGAATCAAGATGGATGACAGAATTTTTACCATTTCAAAAAGCTATCTGCATCACGAAATGGATAGGGGAGCGAAGCTTGCAGGAGTGAAAAGAATCCGAATCCATGGATTACGACATTCGCATATTTCCCTGTTAATCAATTTAGGATTTTCAGCATTGACAATAGGGGAAAGAGTCGGACATGAGGCGGTAGATATCACTTATCATTATGCACATTTATTTCCAACGGTGCAGACGGATATGGCAGCACAACTGGAAACAGAAAGGGAGGCGTTGGTCGATGTCAGAAAAGAATAGAGATGATAAAAACAGATGGCGTAATGTGACAATCGCATTTCGCATGTCACCGGAGGAGAATGAAGAACTAAATAACCGGGTGAAACTCAGCGGATTTCGCACCAAGCAGGATTATATTATCCAGAGTGTTCTTCATCAGAAGGTGGTTGCAACGGGCAATCCGTTGATGCTGGTGCAATTTCGGAAGAATCTGCAACAGATAGGGCGTGAGCTTGAAAGAATTGAAAAGGCATCGGATATGGATGGGGAGTTGCTAACTCCCATCCGCTCCATGCTGTAAATACTGGAAGGATTCAAGGAGCAACCGAAAACATTGGCAGATATGAAGCAACTTACAGTACCAAATGGGTAATAACAGATATTCTGTATAAAGGAAGTGACTGCTATGAGCGAAGAAACATTATTTGAAAAATTAGGTGTGAAATACATAGAAAAAGACGGCATTTTTTATCCGTTGATTACATTAGGTGGAGAGGAAAACAGTACAGATGTTGGGAAATATGGTCGTATGTGGATGGATTACATACAGAAGGAATATCCGCAGCGATACAGAAGTCTGGTACGATTTGGCGAATTACATGATAAGGCGACCAAGGTAAATGAAGTAGCTTATGAATTGCTGGAGGATATTGAAAATGAGTGGTTGCGTAAACACAAACCCAAGCAGTCGAATTCTTTTGTGGAAATGTATCAGCTACGGACTCAGGCGAGAATGATAGCAGAGGAAGTAGTTCTGCATGATGTGGTGAATTGTTTTCATTAGGGGATAAGTGGAGTTCTGTATCGGAGCTGTGGCTGGTAAATAGTATGTCGCGTATACGCGACTCATAAGCTCCCAAAAGGGAGCTTTATCCAGCGACGAGAGACGTATAGCCACTCCGGCGAGGAGCGCAAAACCCGCTTGCGGGTCTGCATTTTTGATGGCGAAGCTGTCAAAAGTGCTTTTACGTACTTTTGACAAAAGTAACAAAACCTTCCCAAGGAAATCTGCTGTTTCGTGCCGTATCCGGCACTCATTACGGATAAGAAGGTGGTGCCTATATACATACCAAAAGAGGAGGATTTTGACAATGGAAAGAACAATCAGTTTCATGAATGGAGAAGGTTCCATCGGGCACAACACTAGGAGATTTATAGCTGACAATGTAGATGCCAGCCGTACCAAGAATAACATCACTCTTATCCACGAGGATATTAAGCAGGCTTATCATAAATTGTTTGACAAGGCACTTAAGGAATACAATGCAAAACAGAAACGCAAGGACAGGCAGATTAAAAGTTATTATGATAAGATTTCCCGAAGCAAGCAGGAAAAATTATTTTATGAGGTTATCGTTCAGATAGGCAATAGGGATGATACCGGAGTAGGTAGTTCTTCTGCAGAGGTTGCAACATGGGTGCTAAAGGATTATGTGAAAAAGTTTCAACTTCGCAATCCACAGCTTTATGTGATTGGTGCTTATATTCATCTGGATGAGGAAACACCACATTTGCATCTGAATTTTATCCCTTGGGTATCCGGTTGCAAGAGAGGATTGGCGACAAAGACAAGTCTTAAGGCGGCACATGCTACCAGAGGATTTGCAAGCGAGGGTAAAGGGAACACCGAATGGAAGCAGTGGGCAGAGACTGAAAAAGATGATATTGCCCTTATCATGCGTCGGTACGGGATTGACTGGAAGAAGAAAAACACGCATAATCAGCATTTATCCGTACTGGATTATAAGAAGCAGGAACGGGCAAAAGAAGTGGCTGTACTTGAGGAGGAGTTGGAGGGCGCACAGGTTGTTCTGGAATTAAAAGAGGAACAGATAGAGTCTTTGGAAAAAGAAATTGAAAGTAAGCGGGAATGTTTTAGAAAAGAACAGTCTGAGGCTCAAAAGAAGCTGGATGATACCATAGCCGAAAATCAGAAATTACAGTCGGAAACAATGGATTTACGCTTAAAGAATTCTGAATTACGACTGGAATATTATGAGAATGTAGATAAGCTCACGGATAAACAGAAGGAAATTGAGGCTGCGCAAAAAGAGGCAGACAAGTGGATGATGATATCGGATACTGCAAAATTACAGACTGAACGGGCTGAATTTGAACTGGAAGAGGCAGAAAGACTTAAGAAGGAACTTCTGAGAGCGGTCGATGGCGACGATTATCTGAAGGAGCAGGTGATAGAACTGAGGTATCAAAACCAGATATTGCGGGAGGAAAACCGTAGCCTCAAGGAAAAGCTGGAAAAGGCGTATGAGTTTATGAGACAGTTTGTAATTGGTGGGATTAATCTGCTGGAGAAGTTTATGGAGTGGCTCGGGGAGAAGGTCAAGGATGTGGGGAGAGGAAGGTGATGTGCACCTTCCTATATTTCAAAATGATTTTTTTACTATTCGAGTGTAATTAAATATTTTAAGCAGGGAATTTTAAAATAAAAAGCTCTATTTTTGTCTGATACGATTCTGTCATATTTCCTTGAATAAATTGCATGATAAGGAATGGAATCTTTCGTTCTGATTTGAATATACTTTCCATTTGCAGTATGTAACATTGCGTCAGGCGAAAGACAAAGTTGGTCATTTAGAATGTCACATATGTCTATGTAGTCAAATTTTAGTTGGGCAGCAAGTTCGGCATATTTTGGCAATGATAGGTCTACTAATATAGGTGGCAAAAACATCCAATTCTCAGGCGCTCCTTCTTTGTTGATGCGAACATATAACATTCGATTGATTTTTTTATATAACTTACTTTCTTCAAAGAGCTTGAAAGATAGTAATTCATCAATAATAGATGCGGTTTGTGTGATAAACATTGTTTCAGCAGGAATTCCGAGTTTATTACATTTGTTAGTTTTAAGCTCTCCATCTTCGAAATCGAGAGTAGTATTGGAAAGTTGAAGTCCAATAGTGAGTTCTAAAATCTGTCCGGTTTTACCTTTATTAACAACAATATTATTAAACTGTTCTTCGGTAAGGTATTCCTTAAATGGAATATAAGCAAGTTTTTCGATTCTTTTCTGAGCTTCTATTAGTTTCATGTTTTATCAACCTCCTTAAAAAATTCACTAATCTCAACACCAAGTACATTTGCAATCTGGTTCAGCACCGATATTGAAAGACTCTTATCACATCCGGATGCTTCGATTTTGGAGAGATAGCTGATGCTGATTTTAGCCTGTTCGGCAAGTTGCACCTGTGTTAATTTAGATTGTTCTCTGTAATATTTTATATTTGCACCTATAACACGATATAGGTCTATATCATTTTCGAAATGCATATCAACACCTCTTTCACTATTTGTGAATATTATCTCATGAGATGTATGGTAGATAAATTCACTTATAGTGAAAGAAAACTACTATGGATTTTTGTATGAAATTGAGTTACAATGTATAAATCAATAAAAAAGAAGGAGGCATGGCTTATAAGTTTACAACCAAATAATTTTAAGCTTGAACCAACAACAGTCTGGTCGTTTCCGGACAGAGGCAGTTGGGCAACGCATTCAGGAAAGTATCGAGGAAATTGGTCACCATATGTACCAAGAAATCTGATACTTCGTTATTCTAATCCCGGTGATTGGGTCTTAGATCAATTTATGGGCAGTGGAACAACCTTAGTAGAGGCAAAGCTACTCAATCGTCATGCGGTAGGTGTTGACATCAATCCGCAATCTGTTTCAATCTCTGAAACGAATTTACAATTCCAATGTGAAACAAATTCAAAAATCTTTACACGAAATGGAAATGCTACGGATTTGCATTTTATCAAAGATAGTTGTATTGACTTTATCTGTACGCATCCGCCATATGCCAATATCATCAAATATAGCAAAGGGATAGAAGGGGATATTTCATTGCTTGGTGTAGAAAAGTTTTTGGCAGAAATGCAGAAGGTGGCAGAGGAATCATATCGTGTGTTGAAAAGGGGAAAAATGTGTGCTGTAATGATTGGGGATGTAAGAAAATATGGAAGGGTCATTCCATTAGGGTTTCGTATGATGGAATGCTTTTTACAGGTAGGATTTACGAATAAAGAAATTATAATTAAAGAGCAGCATAATTGTCGTTCTACTGAATATTGGGAAAAACAGAACAATAATTTTCTGCTTCTTGCACATGAGTATATTTTTGTATTTCAGAAGTAAGATGATTCACAAAGAGTGAAAGTTATGGTTGTTATTTTGTATGTTTGCAAGTATAATAGATATGTAAAAGATTGTCCTTTTGCGGACATAGAGAAGAGGAATCAAAATGAGTAATTCAAGTGTGGCTCCATTTGTGAAATGGGCTGGTGGGAAGCGTCAGTTAATTCCGCAAATAAAGGAGAGAATGCCTGAAAAATATAATGATTATTATGAGCCATTTGTGGGTGGCGGTGCAGTTACATTCGAATTGCTACCTGCAAATGCTTTGATAAACGATATCAACAAAGCGTTGATAAATGCTTACAGGCAGATATGTAATGCACCGGAAGCATTTCTGAAGGCAGTAAAGAAGCTGGATGAGGAAATGTGGGAGGACGGCAAAGAATATTATTATTCTCTTAGGGAGCATTACAATGATAAGCTGATGAAAGCGGAGTTTGATGTGGAGTTGGCTGCATTGTTTGTATTTATCAATAAGCACTGTTTTAACGGCTTGTATCGTGTAAATGGCAAGGGACTTTTCAATGTTCCATACAACAATAGTCGTAGGGTTTCAGTTGATGCAGAGGTTATTATGGCTACTTCAAATTACTTGCAGGGAGTAACCATTATAGATGGTGATTTTGAATTGGCTTGTAAGGATGCAAAGAAGGGCGATTTTGTATTTATTGACAGCCCGTATGCACCATTGAATCCTACCTCTTTTGAATCATACACAAAAGAGGGTTTTGATATAGAAAGTCATAAGCGACTAGCAAATCTTTTCGATGAATTAACAGCCAGAGGTTGCTACTGTATGCTCACAAACCATAATACAGACTTGATAAATGAACTGTATGGTAACAAAGGCTATAAAATAGATGTTGTAAGTGTAAAGCGTATGATTAATTCAGATGCATCTAACAGAGTTGGCGAAGAAGTGATTATATGCAATTATTAAGGAGATAAAGCAATGGGATATTTTGATGAACAACAAAGAATTGTTGATTATGTCACTCACGATGGTATGATAATAGAATTAACACAAAATAAGGATAATTTGAAAAGTAATTATCAGGTATTAGAGACTTATGCAGATTCTTCTCAATTGGCAATAAGATATCCTGGATATAAGACAACTAGAGCTAAATGTGATTATTGTGTATATTTAGTAGACAAAGATGGTGAACATCCTATTTCTCATGTTGAGATTATGACTGATCTATATAATAAAACTACTATGCAAAATTATAAGCATATGAAACAGTATATTGAGGATGTTGCGACAATAGGTCGTGATATTAATATTGATGTATCTTTACTCTCGGCATTTGAATATGGTTTTTCATTTGAAGTGTTGACCGATTTGATGTTTTATATTGCAATTCAAGAAGATATCAATTATCCAGGGGAACGTTTCCAAGGAAGAAAAATGTGTTTTTATAGGTATCTTGAAGCAATATATTGTAAAGTACATACTAATCATCAAATAGAAGAAGCGATAGATAAAGCTGTTGCATATGGATATATACCTAGAAATTGGAATGATGTAGGAGAATTGTATAATATCGTTTCAAGAATAAAACGTTAATTATAGAGAGGCGAAATATATATGAATCAAGTTTGGGGTTCAAAGGTGCCATTATATTTTGAGACTGAAGAATCACAATTGATATTAGGTGATTCCTTTAAAATTCTAACAAAAATGGAACCAGAATCTGTTGATATGATATTTGCAGATCCACCTTATTTTTTAAGTAATGACGGCATTACCTGTCAGGGCGGAAAGATGGTTTCAGTAAATAAAGGCTCATGGGATAAGCTTTCGGAAAGTGGAACCAGCGTCGAAGAAAAACACAAGTTTAACAGAAAGTGGATTAAGTTATGTAAGAAAGTACTAAAGCCGAACGGCACAATATGGATATCAGGAACACTACACAATATATATTCAATTGGTATGGCATTGGAGCAGGAAGGCTTCAAAATAATCAACAACATAACATGGCAGAAAACAAATCCACCACCAAACTTAGCATGTCGATGCTTCACACATTCTACGGAAACCATTTTATGGGCAAAGAAGAATGATAAGAAGTCTCGGCATTTTTTTGATTATCAGAAAATGAAAGAAATGAATGGTGGAAAGCAGATGAAGGATGTGTGGACAGGAGCATTGACGAAACTTTCGGAGAAAACAGAAGGTAAGCACCCTACGCAGAAACCGGAATATTTGCTTGAAAAAATTGTGCTGGCATCGACGGAGGAAGGACAAGTTATCTTGGATCCTTTTTGTGGATCAGGAACTACCGGAGTAGAGGTGTTGCGATTTGGACGAAAATTTATCGGAATAGATGTAAGTGAAGAATACTTGGAGATATCCAAGAGGAGATTGGAGAAGGTAGCAAATGACAAATAGAAATTTTGATGAATGGCTGAGTAAGTTCAGACCGAGTATATCAAGTTATGATTACTATATCGACTTTGAAAAGGTCGTAAGAAATGTTGATGAAATCAAGGTGGAATTAAACATCTTAAATTCCTTGATTGGTTCAAAATGTATTGAGGAAGATTTTGAAAAGATAGTGACAAAGTATCCGGAAACATTGCAATGTGTTCCGTTACTTCTTGCTGTGAGAGGTCATGAAATATATGCACAGGATGAAGAAGGTGCGTTCTTATATAATTTCAAGCAGATGAATTACAGTGTGGAGCAGTACAAGGTATTCATGCGTAAGACCGGATTATTTGATATGATTGCAAATCACTTAGTAAATAATCTTGTGGATTATGCGTTGGGTATAGAAACTGGATTGGATTCTAATGGTCGTAAGAATCGTGGCGGTCACCAGATGGAAGATTTGGTTGAAAAGTATATCGTGGCAGCAGGATTTGAAAAGGATGTAAATTACTTCAAGGAAATGTACCTTAAGGACATTGAGGAAAAGTGGAATATTGATTTATCTGCACTTTCTAATCAGGGTAAGGCTGCTAAGAGATTTGATTTTGTAATCAAGACGGATAAGATGATTTATGGTATTGAAACAAACTTTTATGGCGGTGGAGGTTCAAAGCTCAATGAAACCGCAAGAAGCTACAAAATGCTTTCACAAGAAGCAGACACTATTGATGGATTTACATTTGTATGGTTTACAGATGGAATTGGCTGGAAGAGTGCAAGAGGTAATTTGAGAGAGACATTCGAGGTCATGGATACGATTTACAGTATTGATGATATGGAGAACGGGATTATGGAAAAGGTGTTTTGTTAGAAAAGGAGTGACTAAAGATGGCATTTGATGTTATGGATATTGATTTATCTCAATTATTTAAAAATGATGATACATATACAATCCCTCGATATCAGCGTAATTATGTATGGAATCGTACTAATTGGATGCAGTTGATTGGGGATATCGATTTTTGCGCTGAAACCACACCTGATTGGAGCCATTTTGTGGGGAGTATGGTCTTTGAAAGAAAGAAAAAAAGTGGCGGGAATGTTAATGTAATAGATGGGCAACAAAGATTAGTGACCTTTCAATTGGTGATTTTTTCCTTAATCTACACATATAAGAAATATTTAAATAGTGAGGTTAAGAGTGAGGATTACCTAAAGACTATAGAAATTAATATTGCATATTTAAAAGATTTGATAACTAATAAGGTTTTGGGCGAATCGCAAAGTGTCAAATTAAATATCAGCAACGCTAACTTTAAAAGAATTAACCAATTGTTATTGGATGATGAACAAGATTCTCTTGCAGAAATGGATTCGATGGTGCAAACGAAGAAAAAAGGTGATGACCTGATTTTGGAAGGATTTAAGTTTTTTTGTAATCATCTAAATAGTATGGATATGCAAAAGATAATGAAGTTTAACAAGCAATTTTTGACAACAAGAGTGGTAACTGTATCATCCATGCAAGAAGAAGAGGTTTATAATATATTTGAAATATTGAATGCTAGAGGAGTTAAACTGAAACAAGCGGAACTTTTAAAAAATTATATGTTCAAATATTTGAAGCCAAAGCCTTTATTGGATACATATAAAGAGAAATGGAATGAGTTGGAAGTATCTCTGGACGGAATAGACATAGATGATTATTATTTACATATATTTAGATGTTATGAGGGGGATGGAAACACTAAAAAAGAGCAGTTATTTGAAGCCTCTAAGAAATTATTGCAATCGGGAAAAAAGGAAGGAATTGTAAAATTTTTTGATTTCTTCACTAAATATGGAAGTATGTATTATAACATTGTTAATGCAGTTGGTGAAGGTATAGAAAAGGAAGTATATGATTATTTTAAGTTAAAGATTAATAGACAGATTAGACCAGTTTTGTTAATGCTCAGAGTAAAAAAGGATACACATGTAATCTCTGATGAATTATACGAGAGATGTATAGTTTATTTAAGAAACTTTTTTATAGCATTTAATTTGGATAATAATACCAGTAATAAAATTGAACTAGATGTGGCAAATTTGTCGCATAGGATCTTGATAAGTGAGTCCGCAAGTGAGGTGGAAAGAAATGTATTAAGTTTTCTGTTGAAATTTGAAGTGTATTTTAAAGAAAATGATGTTTTGGCAGATGGACTAGACAATATTGTTTATACAAATAGGTCAACAAGAAAAAATGTTTCCTCTAGATTAATTGTGTACTTATTTAAACCACTGATTCTAGATGCAGAAACAAATGCTTTTGCAAACTACGATTTCGAAGAGTTCAATGTAGAGCATATTCTTAATGATAGTAACAATGAAAATGTATATTATTCATTAGGCAATTTATTAGTATGTCCACAGAAAATTAATGATAAAATGAAAAATAAGGAGTACCAAGAGAAACGGAAAGTTTTATTGGAGTCCAAGATAACTTATTTGGAGCAATTTGCATCAAGCTATGTTGAATTTAATTTGAGTGATGTAGATACAAGAAGTGAAAAAGTTAGAGAAATGCTAGTACAGATATATGCGCTTCCTTATGATGATATGAAGCTTAGGTATGATAAATTATCAATTCAAGGAAGTTTATATCGAGAGTTATTGATAATGTTTGGTAAAGATAATCAGTATGCAAATAAGTTGCTGGATATGGGTATTGATAAATTCATGGCTTATTTATATAATAACGGGAAATTACCCCAGGAAGATGTTGATAGTATTAAGAAAGTGATTGAGAAGGTGGCTGTATAAAGAAAATATGATGTTTTTTACATCGCATTTCGTCATAAGAATGAACTCTGTAAAGAATAGCAGTGACAACAAAATGACAATACAATCCCAGAAAAAAACATGCAATAGGAACAATCCAGACAAAACTCCCGGATTTTCTCCACCAAAATCAACACATTACACCACGAAACAACTTGGCAAAGAGGAGTTTGAATAACGGACAAAAATGCCGAAAGCCTGTATTTATGCGGGTTTCCGGCATTTGTTTTATCAAATGGCTCTGGTTTGGCTCTATTTGTGGGGAGAGTAATAGAGTTATCAGTTTTGAAAAGGTAAATAAAAAAGGAAGAAGGTACAAGCTATGTTGCCAACAAGAGAAGAAGCACTGAAGTTAATTCGTGATGGGTTATTATTTAATCCGGGACCTTGGGGAAAACATTGTTTAACAGCAGCACACTGTGCAGAAAAAATAGCAAGTGCATGTGGTGATATGGATGTTGAGAAAGCATATATATTAGGTTTACTACATGATATAGGAAGAAAATTTGGTGTAAGACATCTTGGACATGTTTATGATGGATACGTATATATGAAATCATTGGGATATGATGAAGTAGCAAAGATATGTTTAACCCATTCTTTTAATAATCATACGATAGATGAATACATCGGAAAATTTGATGTTACAGATGAAGAATTGACAATTATAAAAACTGAATTAGCAAAGACCATATATGATGAATATGACCGGTTAATTCAATTGTGCGATTGTTTGGCAGGAGCGGAAGGAGTTCTTGATATAGAAAATAGGATGAATGACGTAAAGAAAAGGTATGGCTTTTATCCGCAGGACAAGTGGAATTCCAATATGAATTTGAAGCAATATTTTGAGGGGAAAATGAATAAAGACATTTACCTTATATGTGAGAAAGATACATTTGCACCAGGAAATTTATGATCTTATAAATATATTTTTACTACAAGTTTTATGAACAGGTTGGAGGTGGTTAAGTGGATATTTTATTTAAAAATGATGATTTTGTATTTTCATACAGAGTTGGCGGTATATTGAAACATAATGGTAAAATCTTGTTACAGCGTCCGAAGAATGATGATTATGCCATTATTGGCGGACATGTTGCGGCTATGGAGACAAGTATGGAAACTCTTAAACGGGAATTTGAAGAAGAGATTCATGCTAAGATTGAGGTAGATAATCTGTTAGCAATAGGTGAAATCTATTTTCCATGGGGTAAAAGACCGTGTCATCAGATAAGCTTATATTATAATGTGCATCTGGTCGATGATAATATTCCATTAGATGGAGTGTTTCATGGATATGATGAGCTGGATAATGAGAGAATTGATTTGGATTTCTGCTGGGTTCCGCTAGAGGATTTAAAGAAAGGTACTAAGGTATATCCTTTGGAGTTGATACCATATATTCTTGAGCCGGGGAAAGAAATTGTACATTTTGTTTCAAAGCAGATTTAATTGGATTTATGTGGAGAAGGGAAAAGAGATATGCTAGAAGTCAAGTTTTATGATTCAGTGGATGATTCATTATTAAAATTTGCAGTAATCATCTCACAGAGCAATGGCAAGTGGGTGTTTTGCAAACATAAAGAAAGAGACACATACGAAGTGCCAGGAGGACACAGAGAAGCTGGAGAAAATATTGTTGAAACAGCAAAAAGAGAATTACAGGAAGAAACAGGAGCTGTCAAATTTGAGATAAAACCAATATGTGTATATTCAGTAACGGGTAAGACAAGAGTAAATAATACTGGTGAGGAAACATTTGGACTGCTTTGTTTTGCAGAGATAACAGAATTTGCGAAAGAATTACATAGCGAAATGGAGAAGGTTGTTCTTATGGATAAGTTGCCTGAGAATTGGACATACCCTTTGATACAGCCGAAATTGATAGAAAAGTATTTACAGATGAAAAATTTTGTTGATGATACATTATAAGAAGAGAGGAGATTGAGATTTGGTAAATATAGGAGAAATGATGAATAAAGCGATTATGGATGGCATGTTGCAAGCAATTATTATATTTATGCCATATATTATACCGCTTTTGACAACAGCTCTTGTTGTGTGGGTAATTAAGAAAATTATTGAAAAATTCACATATGATTTTTCAACCATATCAGGAGACTCTAGAAGAATAGCAAGGAAAAAAGCACGAAAGATGGGCAACGTAGTAGATATGATTTCTTCTTTCAAAGATATAACTGAAAGTATAAAAAAATAGAGGGACATAGAGATATCTATTAACAGATATGTGAATTTTAGAGGAATAAAAAATGAGAACTGATATCATAGAATATTTACAGAAAGAAGTATATCACAGGTGCAAGCAACCAACTAACAAATTTGGAATGGGGTGCTATTATCACATTGAAGCAGTGGTGAAAAATGCAGAGATACTGGCAGAAAAATATGGTGCTGACAAAGAAACTGTGATTATAGCAGCATGGTTACATGATATAGCTTCAATAACTGATTATGCAATGTATGAGGAACATCATAAATATGGAGCAGATATTGCTAAAGAGATTTTAAATGAACTGAATTATGATAAAGAAAAAACGGCGTTAGTACAAAAGTGTATTTTAAATCATAGAGGGAGTGTAAAGCTGGGGAGAACCAGCATTGAAGAATTGTGTGTTGCAGATGCCGATGCAATTTCACATTTCGATAGTGTGCCAAGTTTACTTTATTTAGCTTATGTTGAAAGAAAGATGGATATAGAGCAGGGGGCGCAATTTGTGAGGAAAAAGCTTGAACGGAGCTATAACAAGCTATCAGACGAAAGTAAAGAGATTTACAAGGTGAAATATGAGCAGGTAATGGCTGTATTTGGGTGATTGAAACTATTATGAAAAGTATTTATAGCAGTTTGGAGAAAACATGGATATTTCAATAAAGTGTGATAGCTTAAAGGCTATATATAGTGTAAAAAATGGCATGTTAAGATGTGTTGCACCATATGAATTTACAATATCTCTAATGCCAATGATAAAGGTTTGCATAGAAGAAGTGGGGAATAGGATCATAACTTTTACTTGCAAAGAAGAAATTGAAGCTAAAAAGTTATATTCGTTACTGCAAGAATTAGAAAGATTATTGCAGATATTTGATGGAGTTTTTCTTGATTTGGAGGCTATAGAAATACATGGAAGAGAAAGCACTAATTCATATAATGCCCTAGTAGAACACTTTAAAATACAAAGATTACATTACTTTTCGTCTGCAAACTTTATTTCAATATTCAGTGATAGACTCTTAAAATATGAAGATATTTTGTCATCTGAATTATTTGATAAATGGAGAATTTTATTGGATGAATTAGGAGTTGTTAATCAGATGTATTTATATGCGACAAGTTCTGCTGGATTCACGAATGATGTGAAGTGTGCATTTCTTGTAGAACTTTCTGAGTCGTTAATGGAGATAATTCAAAGTGAAGATATAAAATTGCAAAAATATCCTAATGAAAATGGAAAATTAAAACCATGTCTTAGGACAATTATCAATTGCTATGGAAAAACTCTTTTTAGAAATGAAATAGAGTTTGACCTGGAAAAAATTCTTTCTTGTCTGGTAAATACTCGTGTCAATATTATGCATATAAAAATTAATCAAAGAAAGCCTGCATTGGATGGTAGAGAATCAGTTTTATATGCTATTAAAATGAGTTATTTGTATCGGCTTGTGATTTTAGAAAAGTTGGAAATAAATGCTATTTTATATGAGGACAATTTAATAAAAAGAGTAGGTTATATCGATGGTTGGAATGGAATTCAAGAACAATTATTTAATAGATTAAAACAATTTTTATAAAAAGAAATGGAGAATTGCAAATGAAAATATTAGTAATAGGCGGAACAAGATATTTTGGTATACATATGGTTAATAAGCTTTTAGAACAAGGACATGCAGTAACAATAGCAACAAGAGGCAAAACACCAGATTCATATGGAGACAAAGTAGAGCGCATTACCATTCAAAGGACAAATGAAGAAAGTATGCGAGAGGCATTACAAGGAAAGCATTTTGATGTAGTTATTGATAAAATCGCGTATTGTTCTAATGATATAAGGTATGTTATGGACTATGTTGATTGCGACAAATACATATATATGTCTAGTACATCAGTTTATAATCCAAAACATATGAATACTGTGGAATCTGATTTTGATGGATATTCTAAGGATTTTGTGTGGTGTGACAGAAAAGAATTTCCATATGAGCAGATAAAAAGACAGGCTGAGTACGCATTATGGCAGAAATATCCGGGAAAAAACTGGATTGCTGTCAGATATCCATTTGCAATAGGTAAAGATGATTATACGAAAAGACTTTTATTCTATGTAGAACATGTCATTAAATCAGAGCCGATGTATATAGATAATATAGATTATCAAATGAGCTATATCCGTTCAGATGAAGCGGGAGAGTTTATTGCATATTTAGTAGATAAAGATGTTAAAGGTGCAATTAACGGAAGTGCTTCAGAAACTATCTCGCTTCGAGAAGTGATTAATTATATCGAAGAAAAGACAGGAAAATGTGCGGCTTTAAGTGAACAAGGGGAGGCTGCACCTTATAATAGAGAACCGGAATATAGTATAAATACAGACAAGGCTGAGAAGACAGGATATCGTTTTTCTAATTTAAAAGATTGGATATATGAATTACTTGATTATTATATTGAGCAGGTTTATAAAGCTGAATGTAAAGTAAAATAGTACAAAGGGGAATGTATATTGGCAAAAAAGAAAAGAAATAGAAAATCAATAAAAAATAATGGTTATAAATTAGAAGAATTAGGAATACAGAAAGATGACATTACCAAGGAAGAATTAATTGATATATATGCCGAGGCATACTATAAGGCGCTAAAAAGGATAGAAAATGAATCCAAAAGCGAGAATGAGCCAGAGCATAAAGCTAAAAATTATAAGAAATATGAAAGGGTGCAATACTTTCTAAATGTTCTATTTTTTCCATGGAGAATACGCAAAAAGTTTAAGTTAAAGGATAATATTTATGATAATATGTTAACTCTTATAATAAGTTTGATAATGTATGGCATAGGTGGAGTTTTACAACTAATCAGTTTGGTTGGTGTGATTGGTATCATAAGTGGTATTGGAAAATTACAAGTAACAGCTCTTCTATGGATAGGTGTAATTGTTATATATTGTTTGTTTTTTGCAAGTGTAATAATAATATCAGCAAAACAATTTTCGAATGAGAAAGATTCTAATAAGATATATGCATTCAGCTCTATTATAATAGCATTGATAAGTTGTATAATAAGCACGGTGGCTTTTGTTATGCAATTTTTTATGTAGATTAAATACAATAACAACCAGAAACAGTGAGGCCTAAATGGATACAAGATATTATATGATTATTATCAAGGGCGAGATAAAGACAACCGAAGTAATGTCATGTGTGTACGACACGGAGACACATAAATGGAATGTGAAATTTAATAATGGGAAAAGTTATCCCTATGCATATATGAATGTTGAGAAATTAACTAAGCCGGATGTTTTAAATCCTGAGTCGTATCGTATTAGCAGAGAGGGACGGGTGTTTTTTGATATAGATTCAATATCTGTATTCAGGGGTAGACAGGAGTCTTATTGGCATATTTGTTTTAAAGACGGCAGTGAACGGGATTACCATGAGAGCGATTTGCATATTGCAGAGTCATGCCTGAATGATAAAAGGTCTGCCGATGTATTCCAATATATAAAGCAGATTGCTGAATTGAGTAATATTAGAAATGAAGAGACGGGGGAAAAATTATTACCTAAAAGATTTGATAAAATTACTTATGTTGGTAATGAGGTTGCATTAGCGAAATATTTGAATCCTTCTTTATTGAATACTGGTAAAAGAGGGGGAGAATATGTTCCGATATTTCCATTTGGCTGTAATAACAGTCAGTATAATGCTGTAAAAAATGCGATGGAGAATCAGATAAGTGTAATACAGGGACCGCCGGGAACAGGTAAAACACAGACGATATTAAATATTATCGCTAATATATTGATGCAGGACAAAACGGTACAGATTGTATCTAATAATAATTCTGCAACTGAAAATGTATATGACAAACTGTCTTCGCCACAGTATAATCTGGGATTTGTTGCTGCAACACTGGGAAGTTCTAAAAATAAGAAAACATTTGTTGAGCATCAGGATTCATCTTATCCTGATTTTTTAACTTGGAAAATGTCTGAAGAATTTGGTGAAATGCGTAAGAAAATATCAGAGCAATCCGTTAGGTTAAAAGAATTTTTTGATAAACAGGAAAAACTTGCTTATTTAAGGCAGGAATTATCTCAATTAGTTACAGAACAGCAATATTTTAACCAGTATGTTGAAGAATCCGATGTTAATACAGATAATATAAAGTGCAAGAAAATGTTATCATCAAAACAATGGATGATGTTATGGCAGGAGTGTCAGGCAATATCAGAGGAGAAAAAGGCAATAGGATTCTGGTTTAAAATAAAGACATTTTTCAAGTATGGCATAACACACTGGAGTTTTTATAAGCAGGAATTTTCAAAGATAATTACAACATTTCAGGCTATGTATTATAAGGCAAAAGAAAAAGAATTATCTAAGCAGATTTCAGATATTGAGGGATATTTAAACGGTGTTGATAAGCATTTGCTTGACGATTTATGTGACAATTCAATGATTTTACTAAAAGACAAGCTGGCAAGAAGATATGAAGGGAACGACAGCCGGAGAGTATTTAGTGAGGATAATCTGTGGAAGGAATCCAATGATGTATTGAAGGAGTATCCGGTTATATTAAGTACCACATTTTCATCGAGAAATAGTCTGAATTCAGATGTGGTATATGATTATCTTATTATGGACGAGGCATCACAGGTAGATATTGCAACAGGGGCTTTAGCACTTTCTTGTGCGAGAAATGTGGTTATTGTGGGAGATACTAAGCAGCTTCCAAATGTTGTTACAGAAGATATGAGGGTCAGAGCAAAAGCTATATTTGATACATATAATCTGAAAGAAGGATATCAGTTTACAAAGAGCTTTTTGCAGTCAATTCTGGATATTATGCCTGATGTAACACAGACATTATTGCGAGAGCATTATAGGTGTCATCCTAAAATAATTAATTTCTGCAATCAGAAATTTTATCGTGGTGAACTGATTATTATGACAAAGGATAATGGCGAAGATGATGTTTTGTCAGTGGTGAAAACAGTTGCCGGGAATCATGAACGAAATCATTACAGTCAGCGTCAGATAGATGTTATAAAAAATGAAATTATGCCTAAATATAATTTCAACCCGGAAGAAACGGGGATTATTGCTCCGTACAGGAATCAGGTTGAAGCATTGAACAGGGAGATAACAGATATTGATGCAGCTACCGTACATAAGTTTCAGGGCAAGGAGAAAGACAATATTATTATATCCACTGTAGATGATGAAATATCAGATTTTGCGGATGATCCGTATTTGATTAATGTTGCAGTTTCAAGGGCAAAAAAGAAACTGATGTTGGTTGTGACTGGAAATGAGCAGTCAAAAGAACACAATATAACAGATTTAATAGATTACATTCAATATAATAATTTTGAAGTTGTTGAGAGTAAGATTTATTCAATCTTTGATTATCTTTACAAGCAGTATACTGAGGAAAGAATAGCATATTTGCAGAAATATAAAAAGATATCAGAATATGACTCTGAGAATCTTATGTATTCATTGATACAGGAAATAATTGCGGATAATAAGTATTCAAGTTTAGATGTTATTTGTCATTTTCCATTGAATATGCTGATTAAAAATCCTCAACTATTAAATGACAGAGAGTGCCAGTATGCAATGAATCCTGCAACACATCTGGATTTTCTGATTTACAACAGAATCAGTAAAAAGCCGGTTTTAGCGATTGAAGTTGATGGATATGAATTTCATAAAAAGGATACCGTACAAGCTTCAAGAGATTTATTAAAGGACCGCATAATGGATTTGTATGAAATTCCATTATTAAGATTTAAGACTAATGGCTGTGGTGAAAGAGAAAAGATTGTAGGAATGTTAGATAAGCTGGTTGGATAGTCGAGAGGAAATAATCCTATTATAGTGGAGATATCGTACTAAACTTTGAAAGTTTGGTACGATTTTTATATTTATAAGAAAGAGAATGCTCAAAAAGGATTAAAATATTATTGTAGGGAACTTCTTGTAGATTAACAGAAAAATAGGTAAAATATTTTAGTTAAGTTAAATATAAAAATAAATGAGAGTCACCTTAGAGTGGCTCTTATTTTGTATATTTTTAATAAACAGTATATAACAGTTGACAACACACATCAACTGTTATATACTGTTTATCACAAAGGAGAAAAGAAAAATATGCATATTATATTAAATCATTCTTCCATGGTTCCGATTTACGAACAGCTTATGGAGCAGATAAAGTCAGAGATTATCCAGTCTGTATTAAAAGAGGGAGAGGCACTTCCGTCTGTGAGGACGCTTGCAGGGGAACTTCGCATCAGCGCGCTGACTGTAAAGAAAGCTTATGACAAGTTAGAAGAGGAAGGCTTTGTTACGACTGTTCACGGAAAGGGAACATATGTGACTGCTTCGGATAAACAGCTTGCGTCGGAGGCGAGAAGAATTGCTGTGGAAGAGGACTTTGACAAAGCCATTGACCGGGCAGTGGCAATTGGGATGGAGAAAGAAGAAATCTTAGAGGTTGTAAAGCTCATACTTGATGAGAAATAGAAAGGCGAATTATGATAACAATGCAGAATGTCCGAAAAAAATATAAGGACTTTGAACTGGAACTATCCTTGGAAATACCAGAGGGGAGAATTACAGGGTTTGTAGGAAAAAACGGCGCAGGAAAAAGTACGGCAATTAAACTGATACTTGGACTGGTAAAGCCGGATGCTGGAAAGATTTGTGTGTTTGGTAACGAAGGTGGAGAGCTTCCGGCTGCGGTAAAGCAGAAAATCGGAGTATCTTTGACGGAGGCAGGCTTTAGTTCACAATTTACGGTGGAAGATGTCTGGCATATCCTTGCTAAAATGTATCCTGATTTCCAGAAGGATTTTTTTGACCAAAAATGTGAGGCTTTAAAGCTTCCACGGAAGAAGAAATTAAAAGAATTTTCCACAGGTATGAAAGCAAAACTGAGGGTGCTGACAGCAATCAGCCATAAAGCTGATTTGTTGATTTTAGATGAGCCGACCGCAGGGCTTGATGTGGAGGCAAGGAATGAAATCCTTGATTTGCTACGGGAATATATAGCGCAGGACGAGAAGCGCACAATATTGATTACATCGCACATTTCCACAGATTTGGAGTCACTTTGTGACGACATTTATCTCATTCATGACGGAAAAATCATTTTGCATGAGGACACAGATGTTATTTTAGAGCAGTATGGTATTTTGAAGGTGAATGAGGAACAATACAGGACATTAGACAAGACAGCAGTCATAAAAGTACAGAAAGAAACTTATGGTTATGCCTGCTTTACTAATGACAGAAGATTTTATCAGGAAAATTATCCGCAGATTGCGGTGGAGCAGGGCGGAATTGATGAATTAATTCTTATGATGACGGGAGGGTACAGATAATGGCAGGTTTAATAGAAAAAGATATCCGGTTAATGTGGTGTAATAAACAGGCATTAATTTTATTTCTTATCATTGGAGTGGTGATAGGATTACAGAATGAAGCGGTTATCCTGGGGTGGTTGCCGTTTGTAATCAGTATTTTTCTGATAAATACAGTTACCTATGACGAGCTTGATAAAGGATATGGATTTTTGATGACTTTGCCAATTGATGCAGAAACGTATGTGAGGGAAAAATATTTTTTCTGTCTTACAGGAGGAACGGTTTCATGGCTTGTGGCAGCGGGACTTTACATGATCATGGAAATGAAACAGCAGATGCCGGTAGACATGGCTTCCCAGATTCCTATGGTATTGGTGTTTCTACCAGTTACGGCATTGTTGATTGCATTATTGATTCCGCTGCAGCTAGTATCAGGAGTAGAAAAGAGCAGAGTAGTCATTTCGGGGGCATGTGGTGTAATGGGAGCGTCTGTCATTGCATTTGCGAAGCTGGTAAGGACAAATGTATTAAGTGCCGTTTCATTTTTAAACCAAATGAATGGCTGGATACTTGCAGGAATTGCAGTGGTAGTGACAGTACTTCTCATACTGCTCTCTTATGCAATTAGTGTCCGGATTATGGAAAAGAAAGAATTTTAGAAAAAATATTTAAGCGGGACATTCATAAATAAAAGAGTGTCCCGCTTATTAATGCATATTAGAAATTATCACCATTCCATCCCCAGTTAGAAACAGCCTGATATTTTACATAGACATGATCTGGTGCGATGCCAAGAACATCTTTAAAAATGTCACATATCTGGCCAGTCAGTTTAGAAAAGGCAGATGGATTTTCACTGCCGTAAACGCTGACCTCGACCATAGCTATAGGCTCGGCATTGCTTCCTCTGAAGTAGAGCTTGTAGTCAGGTTCAAAGCCGACCATGAGCCAGCTTTCTGACTTGCCGGGAATTGTTTGTATAGCCTGACCTAAACGGGTTTTGATTTCAGTTTCCTGTGCTTCTGTAAGAGAAGTGCTTATCTTAGAATTAATAAATGGCATATGTTACCTCATTTCTGCGCCGCAGGCGCGTGTATTCATGTGATGATTATAGCACTTTACATATGTCAAAGAAATATATTAATTGTCAGTACCTTCTTTGATGCCGTGGCGCTCTGCATATCCAGTGAGAATAAGTGTGAGCGCGCCGTCGCCGGTTACATTGCAGGCTGTTCCGAAGCTGTCCTGAAGTGCAAATATTGTAAGCATAAGGGCAGTTCCAGTGTCGTTAAATCCGAGCACACCGGTAATAAGTCCGAGCGAAGCCATAACCGTTCCGCCAGGTACACCAGGCGCGCCGATTGCAAATATTCCGAGAAGCACGCAGAACAGAATCATAGTTCCAGCTGAAGGAATAGTGCCATACAAAATCTTTGATACAGTCATGCAGAAAAATACCTCTGTCAGCACTGAGCCGCATAAATGTATATTTGCAAATAAAGGAATACCAAATGAAACCATGTCCTTTCTCAAAACCTTTGATTTGCCGGCACACTGGAGTGCAACTGCGAGTGTGGCAGCAGATGACATTGTTCCAATTGATGTCAGGTATGCAGGACCGTAATGTCTGATTACTTCAATCGGGTTCTTCTTAGAATACAATCCGGCGATTGTGTAAAGCAGAGCCATCCAAATGTAATGTCCGATTAATACAATAATTATAATTTTCAGAAACACTGGAACCTGCTTTGTTATTGAACCTTCGTATGAGAGTCCGCAGAAAGTAAGTCCGATGAAAAATGGAAGAATCGGTATCATGATTCTTGATACAATTGCAAGCACAATCTTCTGAAATTCTTCAAGCAGGTCAGAGATTAACTCAGCCTTTGTCCATGCCGCTGCGAGTCCGATCATGATAGAGAACACGAGAGCACTCATAACAGGCATAATCTGCGGAATCGACAATTCAAACACTGCCGCAGGCAGTTCCTTCAATCCATCCGCTGTAGATGAAATTGACAAATGTGGTATCAGCGCATATCCGGCAGCAGTCGAGAACAAAGCTGCTCCGACAGATGAAGAATATGCGATAGTTACTGCAATAAGAAGCAGCTTAGACGCATTTTTACCCATCTGTGTAATCGAAGGCGCGATAAATGCGATAATAATCAGCGGAATGCAGAAATTAATAATCTGGTTAAGAATATATTTCAGCGTCACCACAATATTTAATATGGCCTTTGAAAATGCATTGCCATCCGTCGAACTGAGCACCAGCCCGATAACAACGCCAGCCAGAACACCTACCATCAGCTTGAACGGCAGGCTGTTCCAAAAATTAGTTTTCTTCATTAAATAAATCTCCTTCATTTGTTTGGATAAGAAAAATTATAATATATGGGATTGGAAATAACAATGGAAAGGTTTGGGGGATGGGAGAATTCCAAAATGTAGCTATTAAAAGTTGATTATATTAATTATCAATTATTTACATCCCAAAATGTAGAAATTATATATGTATATTATAATAAGTGACATTAAAAATCAAACAAAGTTTTTTAATCCAAATTGATAATTTATATTGACATCTTAATTCTAAAGTAGTAATATCCAGATATGAACTACATAATTAAGCAAAAGGAGGTGATACAATGATACAGCTATCTTTAGAATTTCAACTTGAAAAGCCACAGTTACCGCTGGAATATGAGAGATTGATGGTTAGTTTCTTAAAAGCAGCAAGCAGGAATTATTCGGAAGATATGTTTGAGCGATTATATAATAAGGAGCATTCAATTATTAAATCATTTACATTCAGTACATATCTGCCAGGTGCGGTATTTAAAGGTGACACTATATTTCTTAGGGACAACAGATTTAAAGTTTTTTTTACAGATGCTGATATGGGACAGATTATAGAATGGTTTAATGCTTTTCAGCTTATGAGATACAAGCAGTATCCTGTCAGTGGCAATTCTATGAAATTGATTTCAATAAGGTCAAGCAATCGTAAAGATATTGTTGATGATGAAATTATTGTAAAGATGCAGAGTCCATTGATTGTAAGACGGCACGACAGTGTGACTAACAAAGACATTTATTATACATATGCAGATGAAGGATTTTCAAAGGCATTATGTGAAAATGTAGAGATTTTTATTCAGAAAATGGAAATCGGGGTTGATACAGAAGGATTATCAATAGAACCTGTCAAAGCAAGAAAAGTAGTAGTTAACTGCTTTGGAAGAAAGGTTGATGCTAACCTTGGAATATATAAGCTTAGCGGTAATTGCGAGCTGCTTAATATTCTTTATCAGGCAGGGCTGGGTGCCAGAAGATCAGAAGGTCACGGTAAATTCGAAATATTACTATAATTTTAGGAAAGGAGGGACAGAATGTGGGTAAATATCTGGTAACTATGGGAGATTTCCTGAAAAATGCGGGGATAGTAGGTCTTAACTATATGCTGGATATGTCAGATGCAGAAAGCGGAAAGGATTATGGCATAAAAATGCAGAACAGACCGGTAGATGGGCTTGAACTGTATGAGCAGGGATTATGGCTTGACGAGGATTTCGTGCAGCAGTGTGACTGGACTGGAATGTATTTTGATGCCTGTGTTAACTATTATGGAGATTTTACAGTATATAAAGGAATATTAGACAGAATTAACAAGATTATATGCAAAATTGATAATGACCAATGGAAGCCGGACAAGCTGGTTAAAGAAGATAAGGAAGATATCAAGTTTATAAATGATAAGCTTTTGTCCAATAGTTATAAGGCTGGATTTGAAAATATAAGAAACGAAGTTGATGGGTCTGAGATATATGTGAATCTTCAGCAAAATAAATTAAATGCGAAATCAACATCACAAGAACTAAAACAGAGGCTTGAAGGTATCAAGAACTTTATAATGCAGCCAAAGTGTAAAGAAACATTTGTAATGAAGAGCGTCATATATAACTATATTAACCGTTTCTGGGATGGTAAATGTTTTCTGCTAAGAGCTAATGCAAAGAAGGACATGCGTATATTGTTTGAACAGGATTTTACAAAACCATTTAAAGAATATATCAGGACAAATCATGATAAAGATAAGGATATGTGTATAGACTGTGGAAGACCAATGGGAAATAAGGAACGTGTTTCTATTGCTTTTATGAAGGATATGGCAGATGATCTTGCGAGAAAAAAGTCTGCATTCTGGAATTGTAAAGTAGATGCCTTTTTGTGTCCTGCATGCGCATTTGTATATGCTGCCAGTCCGCTGGGATTCACACTTTTAGGACAGCGCTTTGCATTTATGAATACTAATTCATCAATTAATCAGTTACTGGCTTCTAATAGCAGGAGTGGAAAGATTGTGACAGAGGCAGAGAAAAAAGAAGCTGAGCGATATACACAATGGTTTGCCAGAATGTTGAAGCAGTTGATGGATTGTAAAGTTGAACAACTTAACAATATTCAGATTATTTTAAAGGGAACAGATGAGAAGGATAAATATATCTTTTCTGTAATAAGTAATGAAGCACTTCAGACATTTAATGATGAAAAGGTAAGAAAAGCTTTAGAGTATTTAGGAGAATATCCTTACACAAGAATTGGAGCAGATTATCTTAATATATACGAAAATGTAGTTATGAATATTCTGAAACATAGAAGTCAGGAATTGCTTCTAAAGAAAGTGCTAAAGAATAATCTTGATTCTGATAATGCGGGACAGATAGTAACTGCTTATTGGATATATGTTGTAATGTTGTATAGTGCACTTGTTAAGAAAGATAAGGATTTGCAAGGAAATGGAGGTAAGGTTATAGAAATGGGAAGTATAACAGTAATGGAGAGTGGTTTTGCTTTAAGAACTGCTATATTGTCTTCAAAAGGGGCAAAGGATGATGAATGTATCAAAGGAACAATATATCAGCTTCTTAATGCATTATCTACGAGAAATACAGGAAAATTTCTGGATATTGTAATGAGATTATATTGTACCTGTAAGGTGCCAGCTGAAGTGGGACAGGCTGATAAATTAGTTATTCCAAGAGAGTTTGTATATATCCAGAAAAATCAGGAGTTATTTGAAGAATATGGATATGCATTTGTTTTGGGATTAAAAGGATGCAGACAGAATAAGAAGAATGAGGAGGTTATTTAGATGAGTAAGAATGGATTGACAATGACAATAGTATTTGTTGCAGAGAGTGCGAATTATGGAGAAGGATTAGGTAATATTTCTAATATTAAGAAAATGACAAGAGGTAATGCAAGCCAGTATTCATATATATCAAGGCAGGCAATAAGATACAATATTGTACAGCAGGCTGAGTGGGATAACACACCTGTCGAGGATAAGAGCGGAGTTGTACAGTTTGCTCCATCAGCTACTATTGAGGATTACCCAGAAATAGATTTATTTGGTTATATGAAGACAATGGCAAAGGACGATAATGCAAGGGGAGGTGCATCAACAAGAAGTGCAGTGGCTAGACTTAGCAACGCTATATCACTTGAACCATATCAGGGGGAGCTGGAGTTTCTTACTAATATGGGATTAGCTAAGCGCCAGAATCTTGACAATGGTATTGCACAGAGTGAAATTCACCGTTCTTATTATGCATATACAATTTCAGTGGATCTTGACAGGGTTGGAATTGATGGAGAGATTAATGTATCAAAGGAGGAAAAAGCTAAAAGGGTTAAAACACTTCTTGAAACCGTTCAGTATCTTTATAGAGATATACGCGGCAGGAGAGAGAATTTATCTCCATTATTTATCATAGGTGGTAACTATGAAAGAAAGAATCCGTTTTTTGAAAACATAGTTAAGATTGATAATAATATGATAAATGTTGATACATTGGTAGAAATGAAAGAAAGTAGTGAAGATCTTGAAAATTCTACAATAGTAGGAGTAACATCAGGAATCTTTAATAATGACAGTCAGATTAAGGAAAAACTTGGGGCTGTAACAATAGCAGAAGCATTTGGAGAGTTTAAGAAGAAAGTGGATGAGTACTATGCATAGAGCAATAAGACTGGATTGTTTTCAGAATCTTGTTAATTATAGAAAACCGAGCAGTTTTATAATTAAAGAGACCTATCCTCTTCCACCATATTCAACAGTAAGTGGAATGATACATGCCGCATGTGGATTTAAAGAGTATCACAAAATGAAGCTGAGTATTCAGGGCGATAACAAAGGGACTATATCTGATCTGTATACACGCTATTCATTTTCAGCAGGTGCCAGATATGAAGAAGGCAGGCATCAGATATGCGTAAAAGATGGCGATAATTATGGAATATTTAAGGGAATAGCCAATGTTGAACTGTTATGTGAATGCAAGCTCATAATACATATTGTGCCAGAGGATGAGGCTGATTTTGAAATAATATATCAGGCACTTAAGAATCCGCCAACGTATCTGTCTCTTGGAAGATATGAGGATATTATAGATATAAGAGATGTCAGAATTGTTTCATTAAAAGAAGATGAAGAAGTACTGACTAATCACGATATGTATATTCCTGTGTCTTACATGGGGGAAGAACCTGTTGAAGCAACTGTTTATACATTGAATAAAGAATATGAGATAACTAAACAGGGGTTAAGGAGATGGAAGTCTGAAAAAGAAGGTGGAAGAGTTAAGGCATATTACTGCCCGCCTCATAAATGCCTGGAAAGAGCGTATGTAGATGATACGGATGATGAAGATGTTGTAATATTTGCGTGATGAGATTTTATTAATAGTTACATTGTGGATTTAAATGTATGGAGGGGTAGATGGAATATTTTGCAAAGTCAGTTCCGAATGGGGGTTCTAAAGAAGAACAGGTGACATTAAAACAGCATCTGGATGATACAGTTAAATGTGCACAGGATTTTTTTGAAAAATTCGGACATTATTTTACAGAAAAAGAAAAAGCAATAATAATAGAAGCATGCAGAGTGCATGACCTGGGAAAGGCAAACATTGTTTTTCAATCTAAGATAAATAAAGAGCTGGATGTAATAAAGACTCAGGAGATACCACACGGATTTTTAAGTGCAATGACGACATCGCCTGAAGAATTTAAGAATCATATACCAGAAGCAGATAATGATGATTATAAAGCTTTCTATACAGCAGTATATCATCATCATGTCAGAGAAGATAAAAACGGTGATGATATAATATTAAATTTCTGTAAGAAATACTATAACCCATATATAAGGGATTTTTTAAATGATGAAAGTATCAAAGCTAAGGTTTCGGGTATAAATAAATATCTTCTGTTCAGAAATACAGGCAGCATATCGGGAAGCAAATACATCATGAGCTGTTATGATAAGAATGAATATTTGCATGAATGGCAGGAATTTGTGCTAATCAAAGGTCTGCTGAATAAATTTGATTATACAGTGAGTGCTGGTTATACAGAAGCAGAGGATTGTTCTGCTTTCACAACAAAATATCTTAAAACATCTATAGAAAACATTTTTCAACAGCATGGATTAAGACCAGTTCAGGAGTATATGAGAGATAAATGTGATAAGAATCTTGTTGTGGTTGCACCAACTGGAATGGGAAAAACAGAGGCATCATTATTATGGCTTAATGGTGAAAAGGGATTTTATACATTGCCATATGTAGTATCATCGAATGCAATATATGAAAGAATAAGAGACAGGTATGAATATAAGGACGTGGCAATACTTCATTCAGACAGTATGCATTATTATTTTGAAGACCAGGTAAACGAAACAGATTCTGATGGATATGAAAAATATCAGAAAGCAAAATTATTATCTCAGCCGCTTACTATATGTACAGTAGATCAGTTGTTTAAGTTTGTGTATAAGGCGTTGGGAACAGAAATATTTGCAGCTACATTGAAATATTCTAAGATAATTATTGATGAGATACAGGCATATAGTCCATCAGTAATAGCAGCAATAATATATGGATTAAAGATAGTGACTGATATGGGTGGGAAATTTGCCATAATAACAGCAACATTTCCACCGGTATTGGGAAGTCTTATGCATAAATATGGATTGATGGCTGATAATCAGTATGAATACAGGGATTTTTCTGCATTATCGAATCTTAAAAGACATTGGATAGATATAAAAGATGGCGATATAGAAATAGATAGGGTTGTAGAAGATAGCTATGATAAAAAGGTTCTTGTAATATGCAATACGGTAAAAAAGGCACAGCAGATATATAAAAGCCTGACCGAAAAAACAGATAATGTTCATCTTCTGCATGCACGATTTACCAAAGAACATAAGAGAATGCTGGAAAATGAGATTATAAAGTTCTCAGATAGTGAAAATGAAACGGGAATATGGGTAACAACACAGTTAGTTGAGGCAAGTCTGGATATTGATTTTGATGTGTTGTATACAGAGATGAGTACGGCTGATAGTTTGTTGCAGAGAATGGGAAGATGCAACAGGAAAGGTCGGTATATTCCGGATAAGGCCAATATACATATATACATTAATGCAAATGGAGTAGGAGTCAGCCGGGCTATATATAATCGTGAGATATACACTCGTTCTGTTGAGTGTTTAGAAAAATATATTGGCAGAGTTATGACAGAATCAGACAAATCTGAATATATCAATAAAGTATACTGTACAGATGAGATAAAGGATACGGATTATTACAGGGATATAGAGAAGTTTCTTGCAATGTTTAAAGAACTGACACCAGCAGAATACAGTAAAAGTGAAGCTGATGAAAAATTCAGGGATATTAACAGTATTAAAATTATTCCTGATGACGTATATGAAGATAATCGTGAAGTTATAAGCGAGTGTATTGATATAATGCATAGCTCTAATGCTGATAGAAGAGAGAAGAATGACGCAAGAACAAAGCTGGATTCATATGTGATTTCTATACAGTTATATGCTTATAAGAAATATCCGGATGGGATAGATCGTGATGTAATATATGGTAGTGATATTCATAGATCATGTATTATGTACGATTTCAATGTTGTGGATTTAACAGGAGCAGGGTTAGTTTTAGGCGAATATGAAAGAGATATATATGTCTGAATATTCATACGATAGGAGCATTTTATGGAAGAAAGAATAACAGGAGTGATGATTTATTATTATTTCGTGTGCTCAAGAAAGTTATGGTATTTTTGTCATCAGATTAATATGGAAGATGAGAATGAAAATGTGCAGCTTGGAAAATTGCTGGATGAGAACAGTTACAAGCGGGATGATAAGCATATTGAAATAGATGGCATTATTAATATTGATTTTATTCATGAAAAAAATGAACTTCATGAGATAAAGAAGAGCAAGAGTATAGAAGAGGCTGGAATATGGCAGGTTAAGTATTATCTATATTACCTGAAAAAAAGAAATGTGGATGGACTTCATGGCGTGATAGACTATCCACTGCTGAAGAAAAATGTTGATGTAGAATTGTCGGATGAGGACTGTAAAAAACTAGACGATATTATAAAAGAAATCATTAGTGTGAAGAATCAGGAGTATCCGCCGAAGCTGGAAGAGAAAAAGATATGTAAAAAATGTGCATATTATGATTTGTGTTTTATATAGACAGAAGAAGGTGATGATAATTGAAACAGAGTTTTTATGTGTATAATAATGGGGATTTAAAACGCAAGGATAATACATTACAGTTCACTGCTTATGACGGAGAAAAAAGAGATATTCCAATTGAAAGAATTTCAGATATATATGTAATGTCTGAAATGTCGTTTAATACGACATTTCTTAATTATATATCGCAGTATGGAATACCTATACATTTCTTTAATTATTATAATTATTATTCAGGAAGTTTTTATCCAAAGGATGGAAATCCAGCAGGTCAGTTGCTGGTTAAGCAGGTTGAACATTATGTGGATTATGATAAGAGATTGGATATTGCCATAAAATTTATACAGGCGGCAGCAGATAATATATATAGAAATCTCAGATATTATAATGGCCGAGAAAAAGATGTCTCGGAATATATGAGGGATATAGATTCACTTCGTGGAACTCTTTGTAAAGCAAGGACAATAGAAGAATTGATGGGAATTGAAGGAAATATAAGAAAGAGATATTATGCAGCGTGGAATGTGATTGTTAATCAGGATATACGGTTTGATAAGCGTGTTATGCATCCGCCAGACAATATGATTAATTCATTGATTTCATTTGTTAATTCCCTAGTGTATACGCGTTTATTAAGCGAGATATATCATACACAACTGAATCCAACGATAAGTTATCTGCATGAACCGGGAGTAAGAAGATATTCATTATGTCTGGATATATCGGAAGTATTTAAACCATTGATTGGAGACAGATTGATATTTTCGTTGTTAAACAGAAGACAGATAACAGAAGACAGCTTTACAAAAGAACTTAACTATCTTCATCTTAAGAAAGAAGCTTCTAAACTTATTGTTTCAGAATTTGAGAATCGTATGAAGAAAACGATAATGCATAAAGAATTGGGAAGACAGGTGTCTTACCAGTATCTGATGAGGTTAGAAGCATATAAGCTTATAAAGCATTTAATAGGTGAGAAAGAATATGAAGGGTTTAGAATATGGTGGTAGTATATGTATATTGTACTTGTATATGATGTTAGTAAAGATGAAAATGGGCAAAAAAGATGGTCACATATTTTCAAAATCTGCAAAAAGTATCTGACGCATATTCAGAATTCTGTCTTTGAAGGAGAAATATCAACAGTTCAATTAGAAAAATTACGGGGTGAGTTGAAACCACATGTTAATACTAATCTGGATTCAGTCATTTTATTCAAAAGCAGGAGTGAAAAATGGCTGGATAAAGAATTTTGGGGTAAGGAAGATGATTTGACGAGTTTCATAATTTGATTGTCGACCAGAAATAGTGTAAAATATGCACAGAGTCGACAATGGCGATATTGCTATGCTTCTAGCATATTCAGGGCATAAAGTATTAGTAATCTGTTGGCGGATTTAAAGGGTAGACAGAATAATGCTTCAGAGTTGAGAAACAGAGAGGCTTTAATAATTACGGGAATTAATAGATACATAGTGGGATGTAAATAATGTATAGCGTAAATATACTTGGTCTTGGTGTTCGGAATTAATAGATACATAGTGGGATGTAAATTTACTTGTAAGGTTCAATAAACACATCTTTTAAATGAATTAATAGATACATAGTGGGATGTAAATAATCATAAGGGTCATATATCGTTTGACTTACTATTCGAATTAATAGATACATAGTGGGATGTAAATGCGTATGCAGATGCCGTATTCGGTATGAAGTCAAGCGGAATTAATAGATACATAGTGGGATGTAAATTGCAAAAGTAACACAGGAAGATTTAAACAAGATTCGAATTAATAGATACATAGTGGGATGTAAATAAAGTTGGGTTCGTTCAAATTCCTGCGGACGCTGTTGAATTAATAGATACATAGTGGGATGTAAATTACATTCGATAAGCAATATTATCTATTGTATTAGCATGAATTAATAGATACATAGTGGGATGTAAATATCACAGCAACTAAATATGACCATGTAAACGTATTTGAATTAATAGATACATAGTGGGATGTAAATAATTATAATCCAGCTGCAATTAGACGTGCAACTTCGAATTAATAGATACATAGTGGGATGTAAATGTACTTCTTATAAAAGAAAAGTCAGTGGCACTTGTAGAATTAATAGATACATAGTGGGATGTAAATAGAAAAAATATATCACAAAGAATGAAAAAGGAGATTAGAATTAATAGATACATAGTGGGATGTAAATCATAATGTCATTACAGGATTGAGCATACCGGGAATAGAATTAATAGATACATAGTGGGATGTAAATTACAACCTGACAGGAAAAGACTTCACGAAGGTCGGTGAATTAATAGATACATAGTGGGATGTAAATCTTAGTAGTAAACAGCATAGATCCAAACTTGTTGCAGGAATTAATAGATACATAGTGGGATGTAAATATACGACAACGCTGTCTTGTTAAGCTCATTCCATGAATTAATAGATACATAGTGGGATGTAAATGGGAGAAGGAGTATCTCCCCGATTGCTAAATCCTGTAGGAATTAATAGATACATAGTGGGATGTAAATGAAGGTAAAGAGCAGGAAGTTGTAAAAGAGATTGAGAATTAATAGATACATAGTGGGATGTAAATATATTTAGGGATACAATGGAGTATGGCGGATATATCCGAATTAATAGATACATAGTGGGATGTAAATCCGTCTACATGTATTCCGTCGCTGGAAATAATAGGAATTAATAGATACATAGTGGGATGTAAATTCAAGATACACACCTTTGTCTGAAATTTTTGTTACGGAATTAATAGATACATAGTGGGATGTAAATGAAGGGGCAAGGAATGTCGGAACAACAGAGTATGAGAATTAATAGATACATAGTGGGATGTAAATTAATCAATATAATTTTTTATTTCTTTTAAATATACGAATTAATAGATACATAGTGGGATGTAAATTCATTAAACGGAACTCCGCCTATTCCTTGATATGCTGGAATTAATAGATACATAGTGGGATGTAAATACCGACCACATAACATTTAAAGTTATGAACAATAACGAATTAATAGATACATAATGGGATGTAAATAGTACGCATGAATTAGATTTTGTTGATTATCCAGTGAATTAATAGATACATAGTGGGATGTAAATATCTTTGTTTGCTCTGTCGCGGCATTTGCTACATGAATTAATAGATACATAGTGGGATGTAAATGTGTTCGATATAACTAGATTTGGCAATTGTGGAATAGAATTAATAGATACATAGTGGGATGTAAATGAGAATGGAGTTCTTCAGGTCGTAATAAATGGCTGTGAATTAATAGATACATAGTGGGATGTAAATCTCTTATTGGTGGCGAATACCTTATGAAAAGTAGCGAATTAATAGATACATAGTGGGATGTAAATGCAGATATGCCAGCTGGCTGGACATCTGGCAACTAGAATTAATAGATACATAGTGGGATGTAAATATTGAATTAACTGATGAAAACGGTGTGTCTATGATTGAATTAATAGATACATAGTGGGATGTAAATGTCAAAAAGAACTAATGATGTTTGAATAAAAGTTTGGAATTAATAGATACATAGTGGGATGTAAATGGGCAGGACTTGGCTGTTATAATCCCTGCGGTAACGAATTAATAGATACATAGTGGGATGTAAATTAGGTTTATGGAACATGTTCGGGAGGTAGTATATGGAGAATTAATAGATACATAGTGGGATGTAAATTTCCCAGACACAATAAACGACTACTACGACTATATGGAATTAATAGATACATAGTGGGATGTAAATTTGCACCTTTTTCCCTTGTGCGTTAATCTCCTAGCTGAATTAATAGATACATAGTGTGATGTAAATACCAGAAAGCATTGACAGACATGGAAGAAGACAACATGAATTAATAGATACATAGTGGGATGTAAATATGAAATTACAGCTCTTCGCAGAGGGCGGAGATGGTGAATTAATAGATACATAGTAGGATGTAAATACAAGAAAATTCTATGGAATGGATATGCAGGAAAGAGGATTAATAGATACATAGTGGGATGTAAATTAACTAAGTATTACAAAGATACATTAAACGGGGCAGTATGGAGATAACCAGCGGTGCATTTTCATATGGTAAGGTTATTAAAAAACCATAAATGAAATGACGAATTCTGGGTTAAGGACAATAGATTATGCAAGTGGAAGGACGAGCCGTATAGAGGTAGCAGCAAGACGAGCCATAATGACTGCAGTTACACAAGTCACGACAAAGGTAACAGAGCAGAAAATGGAAAAGCTGCATACGGATTATGTAGAAGTAAGTTGGCATGAGACAGCAAGACCTACGCATCAGGTATGGCAGGGATGAGTGTTTAAATGGAATAGAAATAATGATGCGGATAATAAAATTCAGAATATGGAAAAACAGAGTATATCTGTAGCAAGGAGGAAACAGGCACAAAGCTTAAGAAATGATTCTAAATATCAAGATACAATCAGGCAGAGGAAAGAAGAATGGAAGAAACGACATTCAGAATTTGATAAAGCTACTGCTAAGACAGAGATTAATAATATCAAGAGCCAGATTGCGGATATGCAGAAACAGATAAATGCGAGTCTTGAAAAAGAAAAGCCTCTTGAAAAGAAAGTATATATTGATGGAACTGGCACTGATGAAGATATGAGAATATTAAGGCAGTCTGCTACTGAAAGAAAGAAGATGCAGGAGCAGGTAGAAGTTCTTAATGGTGATATGCTTGATAAGCAGGAGGTTTACAAGAATGAAGCACAGAATAGGCTTATTAAAGCCGGTACAATTGAGGAAATAAAGCTATCTAAGAAAATGACACCTGATACAGTTGACGTATTGGAAGATACATTAACTAAGCTTAAGGACAAATATGGCATTATGCCAAAAGGTGTTGTATATAATCCGTCAAAAGTGCCAGATGCCACAGTTACATATAATTGGGTTGACGACAAGATATATATATCTAACAGATTCAATGATATTAACAACTATGCTGATATTGTTAATAAATCCGAAGATTCTCTTATAGAGTATAGAGAAAAGGCAGTTATCAATAAGGCTGAGGCAGAAATTGAGCTGAATACACAGCGTATGGCAGTCAGGGAGAACCTCATGGATACATTAACCCATGAATATGGTCATTTCATACATAGGCATGCTAACGCGGACTATGTTCAGAAGTCAAGCGTGTTTGGTGCAAAGGATTTAGGTGGTAAGCTCATTAACGGTGACTGGAAGTACGATATCAACTCATATTATTCTGCAAATGCTAAGATAGAAACTGCAAAAATAAGTAAATATGCAACAGAGAGTCCATATGAAGCATTCGCGGAAGGTTTTCTTGCTAAGGAAAAAGGACAGGAGATACCAGAGAGCATAGAAAAGGTTATTAAAGAGGCTAAGGTTAAGGCAGGAGTTAAAAATATTGCAAATGGACAAAAGAATGGTATATTAGGCAGCACAAAAGATGAAAGGATTTTAGATGTGCATCCTATTGGTAAGATAAATAAAGAAATATATAAATGTATCACAGATGATATACTAACAGATGAAGTTGTTATAACTAATAATCAGATTCAACATATTATGGACAGACACCCGAATGATTATGAAAGATTTTCTTCTTATTTTGGAGAAATTGTAAAGAATCCTGATTATATAATAGAGGCCAATAAACCTAATACTGCATTATTGTTAAAAGAAATAAAAGAAAATGATGAAATATTTAAAACAGTATTAAGATTGGTGGCATCAAAAGATAATCCTAATTATAAGAACTCAATTATCACATTTATGAAGATTGATGAATAAGAATGGAATCGTTTATTGAGAAATAAAACTATTCTTTACAAAAAAGAATAAAAGCTATATAATAGACATACAGTAAGGGAGAAACTATTTGAGGTGGAAGAATTCGTACGATCCACACGCCGATGGTAATGACAGGGGAAACCCGAGAGATGCAGGAGAAGCGTACGCCTGCCAAATAGTTTCTCCATACTATATATAAGCAGTTAACAGCCACCAGTCACAAGATTGGTGGTATTTTTATACCCAAGTTGCACCGGTGCAACAGGAAGGGGTGTGTATGGCAGCAGAAGAATATCCAGATTTTGTGCAGACAACAGGGTATGGAGTAGATCATCTGGGGCTGTGTGGCATTAACTGTTATCATAATTTCTGGGATTTTATTCATGGTATATCAGTAATGCTTTATACAGATGATCAGTTGAATAGAATGAACAAACACATATGAGAAAATAATTAGGAGTAGATAAAGGCTACAAGAGCAAGAAAGTTTTAAATATATGCACAATGGGCTAAGTGCTTGCACCTTACTAAAAAGTTTGTAAATTATAAATAGAATTGAGGTAAGACAACATTATGATTAAGTGTTTTTTGTAGGGAACCATCCGAATGAAAAATATATTAAATTGGGGGAATGTCAATAGATGATGTTTGGCTTAAATTAGTACATTAATTATTTTGGAATTATACTATGTTATGAAAATATTGATTTTATAAATTGATTGTCGACTCATTATAGTGTAAAATATAAGCGGGGTCGACAATGGCTCTATTAATATGTTTAAGTTGAATTTATTCAAAATAGCATTAGAAATTTATGTATGAATTTATTAGGTCGACAAATAACTATTTTGGTTTTGAGATTTAAAGCTGTATAAAAACTTACGGGAATTAATAGTTACATAGTGGGATGTAAATAGATTATAAGCCATAACAGCAAGTTGCATTTCATCGAATTAATAGTTACATAGTGGGATGTAAATTATCAAAACAATCACATGTGATAATGGTGTTGAAGAATTAATAGTTACATAGTGGGATGTAAATACAATAGATGCAACCGTCTTTTTATCAAGAACAACGAATTAATAGTTACATAGTGGGATGTAAATTAATATTATAAAGCTTACAATAACTGCAACTCCAAACGAATTAATAGTTACATAGTGGGATGTAAATATAATCAAGGGTATATAAACAAAAAGCGGGCTTGTGAATTAATAGTTACATAGTGGGATGTAAATTAATATTATAAAGCTTACAATAACTGCAACTCCAAACGAATTAATAGTTACATAGTGGGATGTAAATTTTCATCAATCTTCTTATTAACTTCGTCCTGTACGGAATTAATAGTTACATAGTGGGATGTAAATTTTTGCGGGTGCATGAAAGGAAACCAAGGGGGAGCGGAATTAATAGTTACATAGTGGGATGTAAATTGCAGACAACAGGAAAGATGGCACAGCAGACAGTGAATTAATAGTTACATAGTGGGATGTAAATACTACAGCCGCATGTTAGAGTAACCTTTAACGACAGAATTAATAGTTACATAGTGGGATGTAAATGTAAACAAGCCTTTTTTAATGAGCCCACCGGGGTTCGAATTAATAGTTACATAGTGGGATGTAAATTACCTTGCACAAGGTGGATATGTTAAGCCTAATACCGAATTAATAGTTACATAGTGGGATGTAAATTTAATTTATCTGTTACATATGGGGCTGGGGCGAGAAGAATTAATAGTTACATAGTGGGATGTAAATGTTTTTAGGGATGTGATGGAATACGGAGGTTATATTGAATTAATAGTTACATAGTGGGATGTAAATATCACAGCAACTAAATATGACCATGTAAACGTATTTGAATTAATAGTTACATAGTGGGATGTAAATAAATCAAGGCGTATGTTTGGAAAGACGAAAGATATAGAATTAATAGTTACATAGTGGGATGTAAATAAATATACTGTATCATTAACTCCAAACATCCAGATAGAATTAATAGTTACATAGTGGGATGTAAATGAAGGAAACTTGACTTGATGGACAAGGAAGGCGGCGGAATTAATAGTTACATAGTGGGATGTAAATTATTTCAGCTCTGTTGGGAATTCCAAGGTATACTGGAATTAATAGTTACATAGTGGGATGTAAATATAGGAGCGCAAGTTCTAACAAAAAGAGCATAAGAGAATTAATAGTTACATAGTGGGATGTAAATTAGCGGAAGAAATTGTTAATATACAGAAGAATTCTGAATTAATAGTTACATAGTGGGATGTAAATGAAGATGAAGAAGAATTGTACAAGGAAGCTGATTCAGAATTAATAGTTACATAGTGGGATGTAAATACGACAGAATCAGGAACAGTTCTTGCAGACTGAATTGAATTAATAGTTACATAGTGGGATGTAAATTACTTGTAAATATGTTCACCTCTCTCACTCTCCTATGAATTAATAGTTACATAGTGGGATGTAAATCTCCTTTCATTTGCTTTCATTTCGCTAAACTGGTAAGAATTAATAGTTACATAGTGGGATGTAAATATGACATTATGGAGAGTTACGGCAGATTTAACACGAATTAATAGTTACATTGTGGGATGTAAATACAGGAGCAGCAGAGGCAGCAGGACACCTCACAGGGAATTAATAGTTACATAGTGGGATGTAAATCGAAAGTCACAGCAAGGGGCGGAGAAGTCGGCTGGAGAATTAATAGTTACATAGTGGGATGTAAATGTAATCAAATAAAGATAGTTACATACCGCAGACAAAGAATTAATAGTTACATAGTGGGATGTAAATAAAGTATATTGGAGTTTAAAAGAAATTAAGAATGAAGAATTAATAGTTACATAGTGGGATGTAAATAAGAGAGATTATCCGAAATGATATGGTATCTCAGGAATTAATAGTTACATAGTGGGATGTAAATTAACAGAAACGCAATGTTAGCATTGTTGCATGTTCAGAATTAATAGTTACATAGTGGGATGTAAATAAAGGAATTTCCTCCTGAACTAGCATATATACATCGAATTAATAGTTACATAGTGGGATGTAAATCATATCCTTGTTTGTCGGAATTCCTGCTTCCTGTGCGAATTAATAGTTACATAGTGGGATGTAAATACATATAAATTATTTAAAACGATAGGTTGCAAGCGGGAATTAATAGTTACATAGTGGGATGTAAATTTATTTAAAAGGTGCTGTCTATGACAATGGTAGAATGAATTAATAGTTACATAGTGGGATGTAAATAAGGTTGGTTTTGTACAGATTCCTGCGGACGCTGTTGAATTAATAGTTACATAGTGGGATGTAAATAAACTATTTAATCTTCCAGTTAAAAAGAAAGTAGGCGAATTAATAGTTACATAGTGGGATGTAAATGAAGGATGATGGAACTGATTACACTGTTTCAGACCTGAATTAATAGTTACATAGTGGGATGTAAATTGGTTTCTTAATATCTGGCTGCTTAATAACATGATAGAATTAATAGTTACATAGTGGGATGTAAATGAAGAATCACGGAAGGGGTAAAAAGCATGGAACAGGAATTAATAGTTACATAGTGGGATGTAAATTTTAAAAAGGGTTATCCTAATCGTCTGGTTCGTGGAATTAATAGTTACATAGTGGGATGTAAATTTTAAAACAGGCCGTTCTGATAGTTTTCATTGTCCGAATTAATAGTTACATAGTGGGATGTAAATATATAAATTTGCGAGGGAATTCGTCGAACATGCTCTTGAATTAATAGTTACATAGTGGGATGTAAATGCGTATGTACATTCTGTACCTTTGAGATATCCACAGGAATTAATAGTTACATAGTGGGATGTAAATGTAAACATTAAACGGAGCTTTACTTTTTCCGTTGGCGAATTAATAGTTACATAGTGGGATGTAAATGCATAGGCTACAGCAAATCCCATCAGTGGTTAGGAATTAATAGTTACATAGTGGGATGTAAATATTAATGCATTTGATAAACTTGCTAAAGAATCAGAAAATTAATAGTTACATAGTGGGATGTAAATTTCTGACACGCCACAAGGCTTAATAAGCACATAACGAATTAATAGTTACATAGTGAGATGTAAATGCATTTGCAGAAAGAGGCTTCTCCCTTGTTATTAGAATTAATAGTTACATAGTGGGATGTAAATGAATATACCGGAGCTTACCAGTGACAATCTAAGGCGAATTAATAGTTACATAGTGGGATGTAAATTTTATTGTAATGTCTGCTTGTATCGGATTATCAATGAATTAATAGTTACATAGTGGAATATAAAATGACACATGATAAAAGGTTTGATTATTCTTTCTTAAAGATGAACTATCAAACTGAATATGAGGTTATATTAATTTCTCATTTTCAAAGCTAGTTTATAAATCTATCGAGAATAAGAAATATTAATTCGATAATTAATACTATTTATGCAGCAATCAAGTCTTAAATGTATCTTAGAGCTTTTTTTAACAGAGTTAATATTAATATAATGAATCGTAGATATGTAGTAGATTGTAAATTTAGTTTAGAATATGTAATTAATATAAGCAATCCCCTCCACGCAACCAACGCCACCACAATTCCCACTTTTCTGACAACTACAATTGGTGGAATCCACATTTTACATGGACTATAATACATACATAACAACAGAAAGGACTGACATTATGCTACAGGAAAATCTTATAATGCTGAGGTCGATTGCGGGTAAGACACAGGAGGATATCGCAGAGGTCATTGGAATATCGAGACAGGCATACGCCAAATGGGAGCGTGGTGAAACAATTCCTGATATTGAAAAATGCGGCAGGCTTGCGGAATTTTATGGTGTGACGATGGATTCATTGATTAAGGACGATGTGCAGCTTGAAGGTAAAAGATTGGCGCCTGCACCGAATGGCAAACATATGTGGGGTGTTGTGACAGTCAACGACCGCGGACAGATAGTTATACCCAAAGAAGCAAGAGATACATTTGGACTGGCGAATGGCAGCAGGCTGGTTGTGCTTGGCGATGACAATGAAGGCATAGCTCTTGTTAAAGCGGAGCAGTTTGAAGAAAAACTTAGCATGGCAATGTCAGTTCTTAGCAAAGATATCAAGGAATGAGGTGTTATGTATGATTTGTCCAAAATGTAATCAGGAGATGAGAAAAGGGTACCTTTTCAGCAGTAAGAATGGTGCATTCAGTTTTGCCGATGAAGTGCCTGGAGTATTTACAAATGCGAGAACAGCCAAAGGATTTGTTGAAATCACATCGCTTAAGGCGAGCCACAGAACGAAAGTGGAAGCTTGTATATGTGAGAATTGCAGGATAGTTGAATTTGAGTACTAAATACCTGCTAGATTCTGTGCGTATTAATAAGAAAAACCTACGAATTGATGATGCATTGTCAATTTAGTGGGTCAAATCTGAGAAAGATTTCAAGCTTTCAAAAGAAAATGCCTACTATATCGGGAGATTACCTGTTTGTAGTAGGTTTATTTTTTATATTAAATCGACTGTTAATATAGACAAGATTTATTGTCAGTGTAAAAAGCCCACTAATACTTCTTTTATATGTAATCTAGTAGGCTTTTCCTGCAGGTTGCTTTCGCAAACATGTTTTATAGACATACTCAATCTTCATTTTGTGACACTTTGGTAGGTCTTATGATATAATGAAGCTATAATCAGAAGAAAGGAGTCACACATGAGTGCACAATCATTCACAATATCACCAATTCCAGACGACATATTTGCAAAGATGCAGGGGAAATCATTTAAAGACAACTGCACCGTTCCAAGAGAAGATTTGCGGTATCTTAAAGTTTTGCATGTCGGATTTGATGGGAAAACGCACATAGGTGAGCTGGTTGTGAACAGGCTGATTGCTGATGATGTGCTTGATATATTTAAGCAGCTTTACGAGGCTGGCTATGAGATTGAAAAAATCAGACTTATTGATGAATATGATGCTGATGACGAGAAGTCGATGAGTGATAATAATTCTTCAGCGTTTAATTTCAGATACATTTCCTATTCAACGAAGCTGTCAAAGCATGCGTTAGGGCTGGCGGTTGACATCAACACGCTTTATAATCCTTATGTGAAATATGTTGATGGCAGAAGAAATGTAGAGCCTGCCAATGCTGAAAAGTATACAGACAGAAGCATTGAATTTCCACATAAGATTGACCATGACGATTTGTGCTATAAGGTGTTTGCAGAACATGGATTTGAGTGGGGAGGCGAATGGGAACATGCGAAAGATTACCAGCATTTTGAGATGCCAGATGAGTGGATTGAGAAAAGTTCATGCAGAAAAATGTGATACAATATAAAAGTTCGTGCGGAAAAATGTAATGAAACACAAAAATTCGTACATAAAAGTGTGGTAAAACACAATTTTACGTCCATAAAAATGTTGAACATATCCTCTTAAAGGAATCAAATATTATACATAGGATAACCGCTTTCACATCAAGGTAAGTGACAATAAATCAGTTTTTAAGTAAAAATGTATCAAGAAAACGGTATATTTCAGAGTGTACTATACAAAATGCACAAACACTTGCGTAAATCTTTGTAATTTTAAGCCATTTCATTTTTATCCTTATTATGGTATTTTTAGCAATAGAGGCGATTTATTTTGCATGATATAGGACACTGCTAGCAAAATAACGCCTCTTTTGCTATTTAATCTATAATGTTTGGGAGGTTAATCATGATTAAGAAGGCAAGAAGGGTTTTTGCAGCTGTTGTTGCAGTATTATTAGTATGTTTTACAGCAGCTCCGGTGTTGTCAGCTAATGCGGCAACACAGAATTCATGGAATTTCAAGAATTCTAATTTTAAGAAGTTAGGAACTATTAAAGCAAGTACTACAGTAGACGGACTTGGTCTTATGGCAACAAGCAGTAAGACTATGAATGTCAAGGCAGAATCTGTAACGGTAGATGGCACAGCATATACATATTGTCTGGCTCTTTCTGGTACAGGCACTACATCATATCGTTCAGTTAAAGTACCAGTGTCAGGTTCTGATACAATTAAGGTAGTGTTAAGAAGCAGTGGAAGCTCTACCCGTAATTTAATCGTAGCTGATTCTAATGGAAAGAAGCTTGGAACTATTGCAGCTAATAAGACAGCTTCTTTAGGAACATATTCATATTCAGGTTCTAAGGGATACATATATCTGTATTCAGAGAACAGTGGAATTAACATTTACAAGGTGCAGGTTGATTCTAAGGACAGCTCATCATCTGGTTCTTCATCAGGAAGTTCATCAGGTTCAGGCAGCTCTTCATCAGGAAGCAGTTCATCTTCAGGTTCATCTATATCAGGTGATTATGTGGTTAAGGCAGGTGGTATGTCTTTAGCAGATGCACTTAAGAAGGCTAAGTCAGGACAGACAGTAGTTATTGATGGAACAGTTAAGTCTGGAGCTGTTTCACTTCCAGCAGGTGTTAATCTTGCAGGAAAGAATAATGCGACAATAGATTTCTCACAGACAAGCGGAAGTTCAGGAAGAGGAATTACATTATCAGGTAATGGAAGTACACTTTCTAACATCACAGTTAAGAATGCTTCTGATAATGGAATCTTTATTTCAGGTTCTAATAATACATTAAAGTATGTAACATGCTGCTATAATGAAGATGCAGGTTTTCAGGTAAGCAACGGAGGAGCTAATAACAAGTTTTATAATTGCAAGTCTCATCATAATGCAGATGCCAAGGGTGAGAATGCTGATGGTTTTGCAGTGAAACTTCATTCAGGTGAAGGCAATTATTTTGAAAACTGTGTAGCTGAATACAATAGTGATGATGGCTGGGATTGTTATGCAGCTCATGGAGCAGTAACACTTGTAAACTGCCAGGCTAACTACAATGGATACTGTGATGGAATTTATGGTGATGGTAACGGATTTAAGATGGGTGGAGTAGATAACAAAACACCAGGAAAGGCAGCTCACCTTGATCCTCTTAACCATAAGCTTATTGGATGTACAGCTAAGGGAAACTATGCTAATGGTTTCGATAGAAACAACCAGAGTGGTGTTGTAACAATGAAGAATTGTATTTCAGATTCTAATAAGGGTAATAATTATCACTGGCCACTTACAGGAAAACCATCTGCACTTGGTTATAAAGTAACATTTGGCAAGGCTATTATTGAGGATTGTACTAATATTAATGGAAAAGTTAATATTACAGGAGCAACTCTTAAGGGTAACTGCAAGGGATTCTAGGATAATGGCTGATTGTAATAATATGGTTTACAATACAATATTATAATTCATAACAAAATAATAAAACGCATGTCCGATTTTTTCAATCTGGCATGCGTTTTTTATCGTTAATCCAATTTATTAAGATCAGTCAATTATATGATGATTAAGCCATCTGCGGGAGTGGAAACGTATAGTGAACACGATACCGCGCACAGTCCAGTCGGCAAACATTCCAATCCATACAGCAATAGGACCAAAGCCATATACACGGCATAAGAATATAGTAAAGCTTACACGACATAACCACATGCTTGCACACGATGTTATCATTGAAAACTTCACGTCTCCGGCGGCACGCATTCCGTACGCCGGAATGAATGACAATACCCATGATATTGGCTTGGTTATTGTTATGAAAAGAGTCATCTCAAAACACATTCTTGCACTTTCTGCTTCCATTCCACCGAGTATGGTAATCGGCCTGCACAATGCAAATACAACAAGACAGCTTATAATAATGGCAGCTTCAGCCATTTTACTGAGCTTCTTTATATAATATATGGCTTCATCTTTTCTTCCGGCTCCAATGCACTGGCCAACTATAGTCATAAGTCCGATACCTACACCCTGTGCGGCAACTCCGTTAAGATTTTCCAGAATATTGGTCACAGCATTTGCAGCAATGGCAGCAGTTCCAAGCGTTGAAACTGTTGACTGGATTGCCAGCTTTCCAAACTGGAACATACTGTTTTCAATACCTGAAGGAATACCAATATATAGGACTTTCTTAATTAAATCCCAGTCGGGACGGATTGTGTAATATCTGTTAACGCATATGGTCTGTGACGAATTTCTTAATTTAATAATTACAACAACTGCACAGAAAACTCGTGATACAAGTGTTGATATTGCAGCTCCCGTAACGCCCATTCCAAGTCCGAATATAAGAATTGCATTACCACCTATATTAAGAAAGTTGGATATTATGGATATTGTCATAGGGCTTTTGCTGTCCTTCTGGGCTCTCATAATGGACGCACCAGCGTCATACAGGCCAATGAATGGAAATGACAACAGGGTAAACAGGAAGTACGCCTGTGAATCAGCCATAACCTCAGCTTCTACTGAACCAAAGATGAACTTAAGCATTGGTACACGAAGAACGAGACATATTGCTGATATGAAAAACGACAGCACTGTCATGACAAGAAATACCTGTCTTGCAGCGCGGTTGGCACCTTTAGGGTTGCTGCTTCCTATGTACTGGGAACACAGGATTGCACCTCCGGCAGCAAGTGCTGACAAGGCCTGTATTACAAGAATATTGATGGAATCAACAAGCGATACTGCTGAAACAGCAGATGCACCTACATTACTTACCATCATAGTATCAACAGTTCCCATAAGTGAAGCTAAGAGATTTTCCAGCATGATAGGAATAAGAAGTTTCCTTATATCTACATTAGAAAAAATGTGGTCAGAATTATTAGTCATTGAAATTACTCCATAATATTTTACAAACTAAAATGCAACTAACATAATTTATTCCTAAGAACAGATAAAGTCAAGTATATATGTTGATAAAACATGTCACAAAGAACATATTGACATAAAATACTTGACTTTATAATATAATTATGTTATCTTAACAAAGCACTGCAATAGCAGTGTTTATGCGGGTGTAGTTCAATGGTAGAACACTAGCCTTCCAAGCTAGATACGTGGGTTCGATTCCCATCACCCGCTCTATTTTTTTGTTCAAGTGAATTATTTCAGGGTGATGTGAATCGAACCCACGGGTTCGGTCTCCGCTTCGCTCCGGTCGGTGCCAGGCAGGTGCCACAGGCACCTGCCTGGCACCCCATCACCCGCTCTATTTTTTTGTCTAAGTGGACTATTGCTTCATTATATTTGCAGGTCGGGTAAATAAGTGTTATAACAGAAGTGCCAGATATATAAGGGGCAGAAAAGGTGAGTTTATGAAATTAAAGAAAGCAGCAATATGGGGGATTGCAGTGGTTTTGCTTGCAGGAGGTATTGCCGCAGGGGCTGTGGTATTGAATGGCAGACCGGAAACTAAAGATAATCTTATTAATATGGCTAGGATCATAAAACCACGGGGAGATAAAACACATGTAATTGTGAAGGTCTCACAGAATATCGGTACAGAAGATTATACAGAACCTTATGAAGATGATAAGGATTATTCAAGTGATACTGTATCAATTGCCTGCTGGGGCGACAGCATGATGGAAGGCTTTGGCTCAGATGATGCTTATATACTTACTAAAGCAGGAAGAGTTGATATAAGTTATTACACTGCACCATATACTTTAGGAAAGCTTACTGGTCTTAATACATTTAATTTTGGTGTATCAGGGGAGACATCAGAGGAGATAGCGATAAGAGCTGGTGGTCTTAAGATGCATACTGACCGTAATCTTAATCTTAATAAGAATACATATCAGGATGTATGCCTTATGGATGATAAGGGAAATCCTGTTTATATGTATGATTTCAGCGGATATGGTATTGAATATAATGATTATCCTGATACTGTATATATAGATGGTGTATTATGTCAGATTGATAAGAAACGGGATATTGAAGATTACTGGGAAGATATGGAGGATGATGACTATAATATAGAGGATTATATGGTCAGCATCAGAATATGTGATGATACAGGTCTTGAACAGCCTGATTATATGTTTATTCCACAAGGTACTGCTGTTACAACTAAAGCAGCATATGATCATAAGGGTGATATTCTTGTGCTTGAGATGGGGAGTAACGGTGGATGGGATGACTATGATGAGCTTATTTCCCAGTATCAGGCGGTGATTGATTATACAGGCTGTGAGAATTATATCATAGTTGGCGATACTGATGATCCGGGTACATCTCTTGCAGACAGCAGCCAGTCATATCTGGAGGATGGAGATGACTATGTAGGAGTTGATGACACTGCATGGGAAGCAGCCTTAAGAGAAGCATTTGGAGAACATTTCTTTAATACAAGAGTCTACATGATTCAGAACGGGCTGGATGATTGTGGTTTGAAAAAGGAAAAGATAGATGAGTTATATGGAGCGTTTGGGTATATATCTGTGAAACTCCGTTCAGACTGGACACATTTTAATGCGTATGGATATTATTCTAAGGGTGTAGGAATCTATAAAAAAGGTGTTGAACTTGGATATTGGGAATAGTCTGTCCAATTCTTTATAAAGGAAATTTACAATGAGTAAGAATAAATACGAAATAGATATGTGCAATGGCACAATAATGGATAAGTTAATATCGTTCTCAGTGCCATTGATGCTTTCAGGAATATTACAGCTAATGTTTAATGCTGTAGATATAATTGTTGTTGGAAGATTTGCAGGAAGCCAGTCGTTAGCAGCAGTAGGTTCAACGACAGCGCTTATTAATATGTTTGTTAATCTTTTCATAGGAGTTTCTTTGGGAGCAAATGTACTGGCTGCCAGATTCTATGCGTCAGGCAAACATAAAGAGATGTCAGAGACAGTGCATACTGCGATAACATTTGCAGCAATAAGCGGAGTTGTGATGGCGCTGATAGGCGTGCTGATGGCTAAGCCGGCACTTGAGCTTATGGGAACACCGGATGATGTAATTAACCTCTCAACACTGTATATGAGAATATATTTTCTTGGTATGCCATTCTTTATGCTTTATAACTATGGTGCGGCTGTTCTTAGAGCAGTTGGTGATACCAAGAGACCGCTGATGTTTCTTATAGCAGCGGGAATTATAAATGCATGCCTTAATATGGTACTTGTTATTGTGTTTAACTTAGGGGTTGCAGGAGTGGCAATCGCAACAATATTTTCACAGTTTATATCGTGTGTGCTTGTATTAAGATGTCTGAATAAGACAGATGCAAGTTACCAGTTGAGATTCTCAAAGCTTAAGATAAAGGGATACTATCTTAAACAGATATTTCAGGTTGGGATTCCGGCAGGAATACAGAGTACAGTTATTAATTTCTCAAATGCTTTGCTGCAGTCGTCAGTTAATTCATTCGGTTCAACAGCAATGGCAGGATATACAGCAGCCAACAATATTCTTGGTTTTCTATATGCATCAATTAATTCAGTAACACAGGCCTGCATGAGTTTTACAAGTCAGAATTATGGTGTAAGAAAGTTCAAGAGAATGGACAAGGTGCTTATAGATTGTGCAATACTTTCGGTAGGAGCATCACTTGTATTTGGCTGCGGTGCATATATATTTGGTGATAAAGTGCTTATGATATACACTAACAGTGAAGATGTTATCAAATGTGGTGTTGAGATATTATCAATTACTACAGTTCCATATTTCTTATGTGGAATAATGGATCTGTTTCCGGGCGCGCTTCGTGGAATGGGGTATTCGCTAGTACCTATGATATTATCGGTTATTGGTACTGTAGGAATGAGAATATTCTGGATATTCGTCATATTCCCAAGTCACAGAACTCTTTATGACCTGTTCATATCATATCCGGCATCATGGACGGCAACGATAATTATGCAGGTTATATGTTTCCTTGTAGTACGTCGAAAAGTGCATTCACAGATTAATAAATGATTATAAAATATTTAAGCCATTCCGGAAGGAGTGGCTTATTAACTATAAAGTTCTTCAAGAGTTCTGGCTATCTCGCCAGCATCACAGTCACATCCGTTTTCTTCCCATTTTAAAAATGCATTAAGCAATCCGCCAGAGTAACAGTATAGTCTGTACTCAGAGTAATTCTTAGGATTCGTAAAATGTTCAGACATAAAATTATTAATGCTGTTAATAAGAATAGAATGAAGTCCACATCTTGAAAGAGTAAGAAAATAATCCTTATAACGGTTAAAGAATTCAAGTGCAAAAAGAATGTGGGAATAATCTAGGAAGCTCCCGTTTTCAGGGTTGTTGGCACATTCTTCCAGATATTCAATTATAATAATGTTAAGATAGTCGCATAGTGCATCATGGATTGATTCATAATATTTGTAAAAAGTTATGCGTGATACACCGGCACATTTCGCCACACTCGTAATTCGAATCTTATCAAAATCAGTGTCTTTAAGAAGCTTGATTACTGCTTCGCCTATGCACATTCGTGTAAATGTATTCTTAGAATCTTTGTTAACTATATTCATAATGTACTCCTGAAATATACAAAAACGCTATTTTTGTATATTGTAACACTATAAGCTATAAAATACAATATGACATAGTATTTAAAACTACATCGAAACGGATTATATCCGGCAAGCAGGAGGATTAATAATGAGATTAGTAGCAGATTCAGCATGCGATATAAAAGAACTTAGGGGAATGGTTTTTAAGGCAGTTCCGCTTACAATATCTACAGATAACGAGGAGTTTTGTGATGATGGGCAGCTTGATATTCACAGAATGCTTGATATTCTTGAAAAACATAAGGGACGTTCATATACTGCGTGCCCTGGAATAGATGCATGGCTTGAAGCTTTTGGTGATGATGATGAGATATTTGTTGTAACAATAACTGCAGGAATGTCAGGAACATATAATTCTGCAATGGCAGCGAGGGCAGTATATCTGGAGGAACATCCACAGGCTAAAGTCAGGGTAATAGATTCTAAAAGCACTGGTCCACAGATGCGTATTATACTGGAGCAATTGCAGCAAATGATTGAAGAAGGAAAGAAATTTGAAGAGATAGATGGAGCAATAGATGCATATATGCAGAAAACAAGACTGTTCTGTTCATTAAAATCATTGCATAATCTTGCACAGAATGGTCGTGTAAGCAAGGTTGCAGCATCGGCTGCGGAGGTTCTTGGCATAAGTGTAATAGGAACAGCAAGCAGTCATGGAACATTGGAAGCAATCGGTAAATGCAGAGGTGATAAAAAACTTCTTGTAAAACTGCAGGCATTACTTGACGATGCAGGATATGAAGGCGGAAAACTCAGAATATGTCATGTTGAGAATGAAGCTCTTGCAGATAAGATAGCAGATATGATAAAGCAGGCATATGGTGCTACGGATGTGTGTGTATATAAAGCAGGAGGATTATGCAGTTATTATGCTGAGCGAGGCGGAATAATACTCAGCTGTGAAACAAAACAAATACTTTGAATATCAAAATAGTATTGACAAACCTGATTTGCGCTCTTATAATTAGCTCAAATATATTAGTTAAATATATTTAGATAAAATTATTTAAGGAGAACAAAACAATGACATTTGAAAAGGTAAAAGAAATTATTATGGATACTATTAACTGCTCAGAGGATAAGATTACATTAGAAGCGAATTTAAAGGATGATCTTGGAATTGATTCACTTGATTCTATGGAACTTATGATGGCAGTTGAAGATGCTTATGGAATTACTGTTCCAGAAGAAGAACTTCCTAATCTTACATCAGTTAAAGCAATTGTTGAGTATGTTGACAAGAATGCAGCTTAACATAAAGATTTTAAGGAAGACAGTTTGTTATGGATATTAATGATATTTATGGGATTATAGATAAGTTTGATGCAAGTGGATGCAGCGAACTGAATCTGGAGATGAATGGCGTATGCCTTGGACTGAAGAAAACAATGCACGAAGCCAAATGTGATGTGCCTGTAAAGAAAGATATTGTTCGCATTAATACAGAACAGGAACAGACCGTTACAACTATTCAGGACGTACAGCCACAGTCAGATGAGCATATTAAAGAAATTAAAGCACCATTGGTTGGAACTTTCTATACAGCAGCAGGTCCTGATGAGGAACCTTTTGTAAAACCAGGGCAGAGCGTTCATGCCGGTGATGTTATTGGAATAATTGAAGCAATGAAGCTGATGAACGAAGTTACAGCAGATTGTGACGGTACGGTTAAGGAAGTGGCAGCAGAGAATGGCACTATGGTTGAGTATGGACAGCCGCTTGTAATCCTTAATTAACGGAGGTAGCAGAAGTGTTTAAGAGAATACTGATAGCAAACCGTGGTGAAATAGCGTTAAGGATAATCAGATGCTGCCGTGAGATGGATGTAGAAACCGTAATTGTATATTCAACAGCTGATAAGGATTCACTTGCTGTTATGGCAGCAGACAAGGCAGTTTGCATTGGACCGGCAAAGGCGGCTGAAAGTTATCTTAATCAGGATGCGATAATAGAAACAGCAATACTGACAGGGTGTGAGGCAGTCCACCCTGGTTATGGTTTTCTGTCTGAGAATGCTGCATTTGCAAGAAAATGTGAGGAGAACAATCTTATATTTATAGGACCATCAGCTGACATAATAAGCAGCATGGGAGATAAACAGTCGGCAAGGCAGCTTATGATTGAATGCGGGGTTCCGGTTGTACCAGGCTCTGATGGTCTGGTTGCAACAGCAGAGGAAGCAGCACACATTGCAGAAAAAATTGGTTATCCGGTACTTATTAAAGCGTCAGCTGGAGGCGGTGGAAAAGGAATGCGCAAGGCATTCAGCAGAGAAGATATAGAAAATGCATTTGAAACCGCTAAGAGTGAAGCTAAAGCTGCATTTGGCAACGATGATATGTACATAGAGAAGCTGATAATCAATCCACGGCATATTGAGATACAGATTCTTGCAGATAAATATGGCAATACAATATATCTTGGAGAACGTGACTGTTCAATCCAGCGTAATAATCAGAAGCTTTTAGAGGAAGCTCCGAGTGCAAGATTATGTAAAGATCAGCGGACAGTCATGGGAGAGACTGCAGTAAGAGCTGCCAGAGCAGCAGGATATTATAGTGCAGGAACTGTTGAATTTGTTGTGAATGAACAGGGTGACTACTATTTTATAGAGATGAATACGAGAATACAGGTTGAACATCCGGTAACTGAGCAGGTTACAGGAATTGACCTTATAAGAGAACAGATAAGAATAGCTGCCGGAATGAAGCTTAATATCACTCAGGAAGATACATGTGTCAATGGACATGCAATTGAGTGCAGAATAAATGCGGCTACACCGGGAGTTATTAAATTCTTACATTTTCCAGATGGTTATGGAGTAAGAGTTGAGAGCCATCTTTTTGAAGGTTATGAAGTGAGTCCGTTTTATGATTCAATGATTGCCAAGATTATAGTGACTGGAAGCAGCAGACTTGAGGCAGTAAGACGATTAAGAAGAGCTCTTGAGGAACTGATAATTGAAGGAGTTAAGACTAACAGAGAGTTCATGCATCTTCTTACATATCATAAGGATTTTATAAGAGGAAATTACAATACAGGTTTCTGGGAGAAGAATCATACCGAAATTGAAAAGTGGCTTAAGGAAGGAATTACAGTTAAATGAATATCAATGACATTTTCTTAAAGCGTAAGAAAAGGTGGGGAACTATCAACAGGTTAAGGGATAGTGAGGAACAGGCAGACGGAAGCCTTACACCATCAAGAAGAATTGCACTTATAAGTGATGACAAAAGTTTCAGGGAATTGTATGCACAGGTTAAGACAGGCAATCCAAACAGCTTTCCGGGATATGAGAAAAAGGTTGAAGCAAACAGATTAAAGACAGGCCAGCAGGATGCAGTAGTTACTGGAACATGCCGAATTGGCGGAGTCAAAACAGCTGTTGCAGTTATGGATAAAAGATTCCTTATGGGAAGCATGGGAATTGCGGTAGGTGAAAAGATTACAAGACTCACAGAATATGCAATGAAAAGAAAACTGCCACTTATAATATTCGCTGCAAGCGGTGGAGCGAGAATGCAGGAAGGTCTTTTCTCGCTTATGCAGATGGCAAAGACAACAGCGGCAATTGAAAAGTTCAAGGATGCTGGTGGATTATTTATATCATATCTAACTAATCCAACAACAGGTGGTGTGAGCGCAAGCTTTGCAAGTCTTGGTGACATTATAATTGCTGAACCAGGAGCACTTATATGCTTTGCCGGGCCAAGAGTTATTGAACAGACTATCGGACAGAAGCTGCCGGAAGGCTTCCAGCACTCAGAGTTTCTGTTAGAACATGGCATGATAGATATGATAGTTGACAGAAAAGATATGAAGCAGACTTTATCAAAGATATTGAAAATGCATGTGAATACCGGAGGAGAAGCATGAACAGTGAAAATGTTTTAACACCATATGAGAAAGTTCTTGCAGCCAGAAAAAGTGACCGCCCGGATATTATGAAATACATAGAAGTGCTTTTCGATGATTTTATAGAAATGCATGGTGACAGATATTATAAAGATGACAAAAGCCTTGTTGCAGGAATTGCTTCATTTAACGGGAGAACGGTAACTGTTATTGGAAACCGCAAAGGAAAGAATATAGAAGAGAATATAAGATATAACTTTGGAATGGCGTCACCTGAAGGGTATAGAAAAGCAGTCCGTGTTATGAAACAGGCTGAAAAATTCAGGAGACCTGTCATAACATTTGTTGACACGCCAGGTGCATATCCGGGTATGGAAGCAGAAAGCAACGGACAGAGTAATGCGATTGCAGGAAGTATAGCAGCAATGCTTAAGCTTACAGTACCTGTTATATCTGTAATCACAGGTGAAGGTGGAAGCGGAGGTGCATTGGCACTGGCGGCAGCCGACAGGGTGTACATGCTTGAAAATGCAGTATATTCAATTCTGTCGCCGGAAGGTTTTGCGTCAATAATATATAAGGATGCTAAGAAAGCACCACAGGCAAGTGAGATTATGAAGCTTACTGCACAGGAACTTTTTACTGCCGGACTTGTTGACGGTGTAATTGCAGAAGGAGACAGGTGTTTTTCAGATATAGCAAGAATGTTAGAAAAAGAACTCGGAATTCTTGGCAGGATGAAATCAAAAGAGATTGTTAATTCAAGATATGACAAATTCAGGAATATAGACAGGGGAGAGATAAAGTGAAAGGCATTCAGATAGTGTCCACAGGGAAAGCACTCCCAGAAGAGATAATTACGAATGATGACTTAAGCCGCATTGTTGATACAAATGATGAATGGATAACAACAAGAACAGGTATTAAGAAAAGATACAGATGTACACAGGAAAATACTACATCACTTGCAGTCAGAGCAGCATATGAAGCAGTAGAAGCATCAGGTGTGGATATTGCAGAAATAGGTGCAGTTATAGTTGCAACTTCAACGGCTGATAATGCATTTCCATCTACTGCAGCAATTGTACAGAAGGAGCTTGGATTGGCAGAGAATGTACTTGCATTTGATTTAAGCAGTGCATGTACAGGTTTTCTGCATGCATTAAATGTTGGACAGGCACTGTTTAACAGCACTGATTATAAATACATACTGCTTATTGGCAGCGAGCAGATGTCTAAGATATTAGATTATACAGACCGCTCAACTTGCGTGCTTTTTGGAGATGGTGCAGGTGCAGTTCTTATAAAAGCGGCTGACAATATGTATAGACAGATTAATTACACAAGAGGCGATACTGATGTACTTGTATGCAGAGGTATAGGTGCACAGGATGCATATGTAAAGATGAATGGAAATGCGGTGTTCCGTTTTGCAGTTGATGTTCTTAAACAGGGAATTGATGAAATATTGAAAAAATCGGACATGACACTTGATGACATAGATTATATTGTGTGCCATCAGGCTAATGAAAGAATTATCAATCATGTAAAGAAAAAATATCCGGGACATGAAGATAAGTTCTATATAAATATAGCGGAATACGGTAATACATCAGCGGCAAGTATCCCAATAGCACTAGATGAGTTAGCACAAAGCGGATGCTTTGACAAAGGCAGAAAGCTGATTCTTGCGGGCTTTGGGGCGGGGCTTAGCTGGAGCAGTGCTTTGATAGAGACATAATAAGGAGCAGCATAATGAGATTAGATAAGATGTTAGGAATAAAATATCCGTTTATACAGGGCGGAATGGCTAATATTGCAACAGGAGAATTTGCAGCTGCAGTTAGTAATGCAGGCGGACTGGGGCTTATAGGAGCTGGTGGAATGAACACGGATATGCTTCGTGAAAACATAAGAAAATGCAGAACACTTACGGATAAACCATTTGGTGTGAATCTTATGCTTATGAATCCGGAAGCTGATGCAATGGCAGAACTGCTTGTGGAAGAAAATGTAAAGATTGTAACAACAGGAGCAGGAAGTCCGGCTAAATATATGGAAAAATGGAAATCTAACGAAATGATGATAATACCAGTTGTTTCGAGTGCAGCGCTTGCAATAAGAATGGAGCGTTTCGGAGCTGATGCAGTAGTTGCAGAGGGAACAGAAAGTGGTGGTCATGTCGGCGAGATGACAACTATGACACTTGTCCCAAAGGTAGTTGACAGTGTGAATATTCCGGTTATTGCGGCCGGAGGAATTGCAGATGGCAGACAGCTTGCAGCAGCATTTGCACTTGGTGCTGCAGGTGTACAGATGGGAACTTGTCTTCTGGCAAGTACAGAGTGTCCTATACATGATAATTATAAGCAGGCAATACTTAAAGCAAAGGATAATGACACGATAGTTACAGGAAGAATTGCTGGTACTCCTGTGCGTGTTCTTAAAAATGAGATGTCACGCGAGTATGTAAAGCAGGAGAAGGCAGGTGCTGATAAGATGGAACTTGAGAAATATACATTAGGTTCTCTTCGTAAGGCAGTGTTTGACGGTGACACAATGAATGGCTCACTGATGGCAGGTCAGGTTGCAGGCCAGATTGATAAGATACAGCCAATTGAGAAAATATTTGAACAAATATATGAACAATATGAGGCTGTTCGAAAGGAATTGTATGCAGATTAAGGACAAAGTGCTTGATGTTCCGGTAATTCAGGGCGGTATGGGTGTCGGAGTTTCTCTTTCATCCCTTGCAGGTGCAGTCGCAGCAAATGGGGCATGTGGAGTTATCAGTTCTGTTAATGCAGGTTATGATGAACAGGATTTTAAGAGCAGCCCCTTTAAGGCGAATCTAAGGGCACTTGATTACCATATTAAGAGAGCTAAGCAGATTGCAGCAGAAAGTACAAAGAAGGGACTTGTAGCTGTAAATATTATGACTGCAGTTTCTCATTATGAGGAAAGCTGTAAGACCGCAGTTTCAGCAGGAGCAGATATTATTATCTCAGGTGCAGGACTTCCGCTTAATCTGCCACAGTTTACTAAGGGAACAGATACACTGGCAGCACCCATTATTTCAAGTGGCAGGGCTGCCAGGATAATTATGAAAACTTATAAGAAGCATTATGATGTGTATCCGGATATGTTCATTATTGAAGGAAGCATGGCAGGAGGACATTTAGGCTTTGGTGCAGATGATATTACACAGGGAAAAACACAGACTAACGATGAAATATTGTCAGATGTACTTGCTGTAATAGAAGAGTACGGTGCGGATATCCCGGTTTTTGTCGCTGGAGGTGTGTTTGATGGCAAAGATATGGCACATTATGTAAATAAAGGTGCTGCAGGTGTACAGATTGCGACAAGATTCATTGCTACCAATGAATGTGATGCTTCAGATACATTTAAACAGGCTGTTGTTAATGCAAAGAGAGAAGACATCCGTATTATTAAAAGTCCTGTTGGAATGCCGGCACGTGCAATTAACAGCCCACTGCTTGAAAGGCTTGATGCAGGAGAAACCTTCACGGCAAGAAAATGTAATGGTTGTCTTACAGCATGTAAGAAGGATGACAGTATACCATATTGCATAAGCAGGGCACTTATAGCAGCAGTTAAGGGTGACTGGGATAATGGACTGTTTTTTGCAGGAAGTAATGCAGACAGAGTTGACCGGATAATGAGCGTACAGGAACTTATTAATGAGATTATGACAGATTATAGATTGAATAAATCGGACATATAAGCTTTGGTTGAGCAAATCTGACATTGATTTGGAAAGGATAGGGAATGACTGAGAGAAGAAAAGCACTTATTACAGGTGCAAGCAGGGGAATAGGAAGGGCTATATGCGTTAAGCTTGCAAGTGAAGGAACAGATATTGTATTCAGTTACCGTTCAGGTGATGAGGCTGCCAGTGAAACAGTTAATTTATGCAGAGAGTATGGAATTGAAATCCATGCAATTAAGGCAGATGTGAGTAATTCAGAGGAATGTGAGCGTTTAATTAGGGAAGCTGTGGATTTACTTGGCGGAAGAATTGATATTCTTGTCAATAATGCAGGAATTACTAAGGACAATCTTATTGGACGTATGAAGGATGAGGATTTCGATGCAGTTATAGATGTGAATCTAAAGGGTACATTTTACATGATGCGTGGAGTTTCAAGGCTTATGTTAAGACAGAGAGCAGGAAGAATTATTAATATGAGTTCTGTAGTAGGTGTCATGGGCAATGCAGGGCAGGTTAATTATTCTGCAAGTAAAGCAGGTGTTATTGGTATGACGAAGTCGCTTGCAAGAGAGCTTGCGTCAAGACATATAACTGTAAATGCGGTTGCACCGGGAATGATTGAAACTGATATGACTGGAGCAATGTCAGATGCTGTTAAAGAAAAAGTGGTGGAGAATATACCTTTTAAAGAGATGGGAAAGCCGGAAGATATTGCAGAAACAGTAGCATTTCTTGCGGGTGACGGAGCACGATACATAACCGGACAGGTACTTTGTGTAGACGGAGGAATGGCAATATGAGAAGAGTTGTAATAACAGGTATGGGAGCAGTTACTCCTGTCGGAAACAATGTTAATGATATGTGGGAAGCTGTAAAGGCTGGTAAATGTGGTATTGGTAAGATAACACATTTTAATACAGAAAACAGTGCAGTCAAGCTTGCTGGTGAAGTAAAAGGCTTTGACGCAGAGAGTATTGTTGATAAAGCAGAATTAAGGAAAATGGATGATTTCACGATATATGCACTTGCAGCTGCAGATGAAGCAGTGAAGGATTCAGCTATAGATTTTGGCAAAGAAGACACATTAAGATGTGGTGTTATATTATCAAGTGGAATTGGTGGACTTACAACTATACAGAGAGAATGCTTAAGAGGCGAAAGTAAAGGATATGACAGAGTTTCGCCACATTTTGTGCCAATGTCGATAACTAATATGGCGGCAGGACATGTTGCAATCAGATTCGGACTACATGGAATGTGTACATGTGTTGTTACTGCATGTGCCAGTGGAACCAATGCTGTTGGAGATGCATTAAGACAGATCAGGGATGGATATCAGGATGTGATTGTGTGCGGAGGTGCAGAAAGCTGTATAACTGATTTTGGAATTGGTGGTTTTACATCAATGCATGCATTAAGCAAAGCAGAAGATGTCAACAGGGCTTCTATTCCGTTTGATAAAGAAAGAAGCGGATTTGTTATGGGAGAAGGAGCAGGTGTGCTTATTCTTGAAGAGTACGAACATGCACTGAAAAGAGGCGCTAAGATATACTGTGAAATTGCAGGATATGGTTCAACATGTGATGCAAACCACGTTACAGCCCCTCTCGAAGACGGAAGCATGGCAGCACAGGCAATGACTGAGGCTGTTAAGGATGCAGGAATAAAACCAGAGAATATTGATTATATTAATGCGCATGGGACAAGTACAAAGCTTAATGATAAGGGAGAGACTAATGCGATAAAGATGGCATTTGGAGAACATGCGTACAAGCTTGCGGTAAGCTCAACAAAGTCGATGACGGGACATATGTTAGGTGCAAGTGGTGCTGTTGAGGCAATTATATCGGCACTTGCTGTAAAGAATGATATAATTCCACCAACCATTAATTATCAGGTGCCGGATGATGACTGTGATCTTGATATCGTTCCAAATAAGGCAAGAGAGTCAAGAGTTGATTATGCTATGTCTAATTCACTTGGCTTTGGTGGACATAATGCGTCCATCGTGCTTAGAAAGGTGGTGTAAAGATGCAGCTTAATTCAGATGAAATACAGCAGATTCTGCCACACAGATATCCATTTCTATTAGTAGACAGGATAACGGAGTGTGAGCCTGGAAAGAAGGCTTGTGGTATTAAATGCGTATCTGCCAATGAAATGCATTTTGTAGGACATTTTCCACAGAAGAAGGTAATGCCGGGAGTACTTATTATTGAGGCACTGGCGCAGACTGGAGCAGTTGCTTTATTGTCGGAAGAAAAGAATAAGGGACATATAGCACTTTTTGCAGGAATTAAAAATGCTAAGTTTAAGGCTCAGGTCACACCTGGGGATGTGCTTTCCTTGTCATGCGAGATTATAGCAAGAAAAGGTCCTGTGGGAGTAGGAAAGGCAGAAGCTTATGTTGACGGAAAACTTGCAGTGTCAGCTGAACTTACATTTGCAATAGAATAGAGCTATTGTTATAATAATAAACAATTAAAAAAGCTTAGGAGGTAAAGTAAGGTGCTGCAGGATTCTTTTAGTAAGGTATATACGAAGTTCAAGATGCATTTTTATCAGAAAATGTTTGAAAAGCTACAGGAGAGAGAGACATCTCTTACAACTGTAGAAACTTTCTGCATGGAGATAATATATGCACTTGATAAACCTACTGTGGCACAGTTTGCTGATATGGCAAATATATCATCTCCTAACGCGGCGTATAAGATTAATAACCTTGTTAAGAAGGGATACTTAAAGAAAGTACAGTCTGAGGAAGACAAGAGAGAGTATCATCTCGAGGTAACACAGAAGTATATAGATTATTATAATATCAGCAATACATATCTTAAGACTGTAATGGGCAGGATTGAGGACAGATTTTCAAAAGAAGAGTTAGAGACAATGGAACATATGCTTAATGTAATAAGTGCAGAGCTTATGCCAGAGATAAAGTATTAGATTTTTACTTGACTTTGCTATTAACATGTTATATATTTCAGAAAATGAAATATATAACATGTTTTTTGCGTGTATGAAAAGGAGGATAAGAGAGCTATGGATTTAGCACTTATTACCGCGAAGCAGGTATTTGAGTTATTCATACTTATACTGTGTGGAGTTGTTATAGGAAAGATTAAGATGGTTAACGAAGAAGGAAAGGGGATGCTTTCTAACCTTCTTATATATTTTGTTGTTCCATTTATGATTATTAATTCTTACATGTCAGGATACAATGCCGAGATTCTTAAGAATATGGGCAGAATGCTTTTTTACAGCATACTTACTATATGCATAGGAATGGCTTTATCGATTGGCATAACATTTTTGATGAAAAAGGAAGTGCGCGGCATTATAAGATTTGCAACTACATTTTCTAATGCGGCTTATATGGGATTTCCACTTATTCAGGCAATGTACGGTTCAGAAGGTGTACTGTATGCGAGCGTATATGTTACTGTATTCAATATTCTTTTATGGACTGTCGGAATTGTGTATGTTTCAGAGAGTATGAGTTTCAAGGAACTTTTAAAGAAGATTGTTACATGCCCACCAATTATATCGGTTGCGGTTGGTCTTGTCATATTCCTTGCAAGAATTCCGGTTGCGGATGTTTTAAAGGATACATTTAATGTTGTAGGAGGCATGAATACCCCGTTGTCTATGATAATAACAGGAATTACTATTTCACAGTTCCCGTTATTGAGTATCTTAAAGGATAAAAGAGTGTATTTTACGGTTATTCTCAGGATGTTTATTATACCGGTAATCTGCACTCTGGTTATGTATCTGATACATGCCCGTGGAATGGTTGCTGTTATTACAATTATACTTGAGGCATGCCCGTGTGCAGCTATTACAACACTTTTTGCAATTAAGTTCGGTCACGACCAGAAGCTCGCAGTTGGTGCAGTTACTTTGTCTACATTGATTAGCATAATTACGCTTCCTTGTCTTGCATTGCTTGCAGGAGAGATTATAATGTAATAAAAAGCATTATCAGGGGGAATAATGAGCGGAGGCAATGCATATAAAAGAAAATCGCATAGAAGAATAGAAGTGATAACATCAGTTGCGGCAGTTGTTGTGCTGTATGTGATACTAGAAAGCTTCGGGGTTACATGCCCTATAAAATACATAACAGGAATATCATGTGCAGGCTGTGGAATGTCAAGGGCATGGATATCTTTACTGCATTTTAATATTCATGATGCGTTCATGTATCATCCACTTTTTTTCTGCCGCCAGTTGTTGTGATAGCTATGCTTCTGAAATCTAAAATAAATATTAAATTTTATAAAATTTTTATGTTTACAATAGCAGGGGCATTTGTTATAGTTTACTTGTATAGAATGTTTATTGGAGATGGCAATGTAGTGGTTTTTGAGCCACAGAACAATATTGTATTCCGAATCATTCGCAAACTAAACTTATAAGGGGGAGGAAATAATATGTTTTGTACAAAATGTGGAAAACAGATTCCGGATTCAACAAAGTTCTGCCCATATTGTGGAGCAAATTGTTCACCAGAGCAGGATATTGCTGGTCAGGCAGGTCAGGTATTCAATAAGGTTGAGAAAGAGTTAGGAAGTGCTTTTGATGAAGTAAAGCAGAGTTTCAATGGGAACAGCAATAACCAGAATAATAATCAGGGTTACAATGCTAATCAGAATTACAGCAATGGTTATAATAATGGCACAATCCCACCATACTCAGGTACAAGATTAAAGGATGACAGAGGTCTTGCTTCATACATAATTCTTTCAATTATCACATGTGGAATATACAGCTATTATTTCATTTACAAGATGGCACATGATGTTAATATTGCATGTGATGGAGATGGAGAGAATACATCAGGGCTTGTTGCATTTGTTCTTTTATCACTCATAACATGTGGTATATATGCATGGTTCTGGTACTATAATCTTGGTAACAGACTTGCAGCTAACGGACCTCGTTATGGACTTTCAATCCAGGAGAATGGTACAACTGTTCTTTTATGGCAGATATTTGGTGCTTTTATCTGTGGAATTGGACCATTTGTTGCAATGCATATTCTTATCAAGAATTCTAATAAGATATGTAATGCTTACAACAGAGCACAAGGCTTAATGTAATGTGTTAATAATTAAAATGTTAATCCTGCTTTCAGGTGGTTATGGCTGCCTGAGAGCAGGATTTTTTATTTCGCAATTGATAAAAGTTATAAAAGGTTATATAATAAATAAAAAGTTATAAAAACTTATATAAAGTTATAAAACAAACAAAAAGTTATAAAAGGTTATATAAACTTATATAGGAGGCTGCGCATGAATAATCCGTTTACATTATCATTTGGGAAAAAACCAGTGCAGTATATTTCGAGAATTGCACAGACAGAAAGAATAATTGGAGATTTTACAGCGGAAGAATCACCTAATCAGATATATATGATAACAGGAGTAAGAGGTTCAGGAAAAACTGTAATGATGACTAACATTGCGTCAGAGATACGGAAACGGTCAGATGAATGGATAGTAGTTGAACTTAATCCTAACCGTGATCTTTTACAGAGTCTGGCAGCAAAGATATATGCAATTCCAGAAATGCATGCAGTATTTGTTAAAGCAAAGCTTGACTTTTCAGTATTTGGACTGGGGGTAACAGTAGAGAATGCTGTTCCTGTTACTGATATTGAAAATGTTATTGAGATAATGCTTTCTCACATAAAACGTCTGGGGAAAAGGCTTCTTATAACAATTGATGAGGTTATTAATTCAGAGAATATTAAAATATTTGCAAGTTCATTTCAGATATTTTTAAGAGAAGAATATCCTATATATCTTTTGATGACAGGATTGTATGAGAATATATATGATTTACAGAATGAAAAGTCACTTACATTTTTATACAGAGCACCTAAGATTATATTAGAGCCGCTTAATTATACAGCTATTAAAAGCCATTACATGAGAATATTTGATATAAATGATGAAATGGCTGACAAGATGACACTTCTTACAAGAGGATATCCATTTGCGTTTCAGGTGCTTGGATATCTTTACTGGGATAATAGAAAAGATCATACACTTGAAGATATTATGCCAGAGTATGATCAGTATTTAGATGAATATGTATACAGTAAGATATGGGCAGAGTTATCACCTAAAGATAAGGAAATACTTAGCGTTATATCTGAGAGCGGTTATCAGTCAGTAAAAGATATTCGTGAAAAGCTTGACATGAAGCCGGAATTATTCTCTGTGTACCGTGACCGTTTAAAGCGAAAGGGCGTTATAGATACAAGACAGTATGGAAAAATAGCAATGGCACTGCCAAGATTTGAAGAATATGTAAAAAACAGATTATATTAATAACACCTTATTTCCTGAATTCCCTCGGAGAAACACCATATTTTTCTTTGAATTTTCTATTAAAGTAAGATATATTATCAAAACCACAATCCGAAGCCACTATAATAACCGGCTGGGTTGTGGTTTTTAATATTCTTGCAGCAATAATAAGCCGGTAGTCGTTTAAGTAAGTGATAAAAGATGTGCCGGTACAGTTCTTAAAAAACTTCATAAAATGCGACTGGCTGAAATGACACCACTGTGCAATCTCTTCAATCGATATTGTACGAGCAAAGTTCTTTTCAATATAATTAAGTACCAGTTTCAGCTTATCCATCTTATCATCAGACAAGTGTACAGGCATATCCGTATGCGTGTAAAAATGTGCATTAAGCTCAAAAAAGAAATTAAAAAGACATGCACGGATTTTCAGCCTGTACCCGTCAGGGAAATACTTGCATATATTATCAGCTTCATCAATATAATGAATTAAATCAGAATAGTGTGGCGCAGTTTTACTGATAACAGGAGGGCAATACCCATTAAAGCCGGCAATTCCGTTAAAAAAGCTTACGGTATCATAATCACACTGCCTGCTAACAAGCATATCAAGATTAAAAAGAATATTTTCGTATTCGCATGAATCACTCTCGTTCTGGATAATAGAATGAATATGTCCAGGCATGACAATAACAATATCTCCTGCATTTACAACAGAATACTCAAGGTCAACGCTTACGATCATGCATCCCTTCTTGATGTATATAAGCTCCATTTCATTATGCCAGTGCAGCGGAACTTCCGCAAAATCAAGCGGGATAGAGCATGGGTAAGTGTTATATAAAAAATCTGAATCAAAATGAGACTTGGTTTCTTTCAGTGGTCCGTAATCTGTTATATTCATAAGGTTCTCCTTAAATATGATAGAATAGTACAAGTTTATCCCATTATAAAGCAAGAGAATTTTTCCAGCAACCCTATAATAAAATATAAATACAAGAATGGAGGGCAACGATATGCTTAACACTATATGTTTGGAAGAATATGGAAAAGACTTGCACTTATGCAGCAACGAGGAGTGCTTTCATGCACTTATGAAGCTGGTTGCACAAAAGGGACGTGATAGAATAGTGAAAGACAATGGCAGAAAGGTATACTACATTTCTGCAGAGTTCCTTATAGGAAAGCTTTTATCCAATAATCTTATTAATTTAGGAATCTATGATGAAGTTAAGGAAGAACTTACACAGGCAGGAAAAAATCTTTCAGATATTGAAGAACTGGAAGTAGAGCCGTCACTTGGTAATGGCGGACTTGGAAGACTTGCAGCATGCTTCCTTGACTCTATTGCAAACCTTGGTCTTAATGGCGACGGAATCGGACTTAATTATCATCTTGGACTTTTTAAGCAGGTGTTTGAGAATGGAAAGCAGAAGGAAGTGCCTAATCCATGGATTGGTAAGGACAGCTGGCTTGTTCCGACAGATGTGACATACACTATCAATTTCGGTGAAATCAGTGTAGTTTCAAGAATGTATGATATCAATGTGTACGGAGAAAAGAGAACGAATAAGCTTCATCTGTTTGATGTGGAGACAGTTGATGAGAGCATCGTAAAAGGTGACAGCATAGACTTTGATAAGTCAGATATTGCCAAGAACCTTACACTGTTTCTTTATCCTGATGACAGTGACGAACAGGGAAGGCTTCTTAGAATCTATCAGCAGTATTTCATGGTAAGCAATGGAGCAAGGCTTATATTAGATGAGTGCAGGGACAAATGTATTAACACCGGAAAAACATTTAAGAATCTGTCAGACCTTGCGGTTATCCAGATTAACGATACACATCCGACAATGGTAATCCCGGAGCTTATAAGACTTCTTACAGAAAATGGAGATATAGACGGAAGTCCGATAACAATGGACGAAGCAATTGATATTGTATCAAAAAGCTGTGCGTATACTAATCATACAATTCTTGCTGAAGCCCTTGAAAAATGGCCTGTGGACTATCTTAACAGAGTTGTGCCACAGCTTATGCCGATTATAAAAGAGCTTGACAGAAGAGTGCGTGAAAAGTACACAGACAAATCCGTGTATATAATTGATGATAATAATCTCGTTCACATGGCACACATCGATATTCATTATGGAATGAGTGTCAATGGAGTAGCAAAGCTTCATACAGAGATATTAGAGAATACAGAGCTTAATAATTTCTACAGAATATATCCGGAGAAGTTCAATAACAAAACTAACGGAATTACATTCAGGAGATGGCTTATCCACTGTAATAACGGACTTGCAAAATACATTGAGACACTCATTGGAAGTGAATACAGGCATGACGCAGAGAAGTTAAAGAATCTGTTAAAGTTTGCCGGTGATAAAAATGTTTACGATAATCTTCTTGAGATTAAGACAGACAACAAGAGAAATCTTGCAGAATACCTTAAGCAGACACAGGGAATAGAGATTAATCCACAGTCAATATACGATATACAGATAAAGCGACTGCATGAGTATAAAAGACAGCAGATGAACGCACTGTATATAATATATAAATATTTTGACATCAAGGCAGGCAACATTCCAAAGACTCCTGTTACAGTGATATTTGGCGCAAAGGCTGCACCTGCATACACAATTGCGAAGGATATAATTCATCTGATACTTACATTGAGTAAGGTTATTGAGGCCGATAAAGATGTAAGTCCATACCTTAAGGTAGTGCTTGTCCAGAATTATAATGTAACACTGGCAGAGAAGCTGATTCCTGCATGTGATATATCAGAGCAGATATCACTTGCATCTAAAGAAGCATCAGGAACAGGCAACATGAAATTCATGCTCAATGGTGCTGTGACATTAGGAACAATGGATGGTGCTAATGTTGAGATTGCAGAGCTTGTAGGTAAAGATAATATATATACATTTGGCGCAACAAGTGATGAAGTTATTGCACATTATGAAAAATGTGACTATAACGCAAAGAAGCTTTATGAGACAGATGCTCTTATAAAAAAATGTGTGGATTTTATAATATCGGATGCTATGCTTCAGGCAGGTGATTCACATAGTCTTAACAGACTGTATAATGAGATTGTAGGAAAAGACTGGTTTATGGCATTGCTTGACTTACGAAGCTATATAGAAACCAAAGAAAAGGCTCTTGCAGATTATGATGACAGATATGCGTGGGCAGAAAAAATGCTTGTTAATATTGCAAATGCCGGATTTTTCTCATCAGACAGAACAATCAAACAGTACAATGAAGATATATGGCATCTTTAATATAACTAAATAAGTTGATAATAATTGCCCCGGAAGCTATAATCATTATAAGAGCAAAAGTTCGTGAATGAGGAAGGTTTCGGGGTAGATTTATGTATAATATACTTATAGTGGATGATGAAAAGATTGAAAGAAGCGGAATAAGAATGCTTCTTAAGAGAATGGGAATTGAACTTGGAGTATTTGAGGCGTGCAACGGAAAGCAGGCACTGGAATATCTGACATCTGACAAGAATACAGGAATTGGACATATAGATATACTGCTTACAGATGTTAAGATGCCGTTTATGGACGGAATAGAGCTTATTAAGAATGTGATGCACAACGACATCAGTTTAAAGACAATTATATTCTCAGGCTATAACGAGTTTGAGTATGCCAAGCTGGCAGTTAAATTAGGAGTTAAAGATTATATATTAAAGCCGGTTGATCCGTCAGAATTCAGTTCGACAATTACAGGGGTTATAACAGAGCTTGACGAGGAACACAAGAAGGACGAGGACTATAACCGGCAGGCTAACTTTATAAAACAGTACTACATGTATACGCTGCTCAACTCCGGTGATGCATCAGGAATACTTGATAATGGGGATTTTCTGGCAGGGTATAACAGACTTGCACTTATAGAATTCAATACTGATTTCTTTGGGAAATATGATACAGGTGAAGACATATTTAAAGAGATAACCGGGGAACTGGATTATCAGTACCTTAATCTTAACCCGTTACAGTCAGTTATCATATTTTCTGATAAATCATTCACAGCAGATGGTAATATTGATAAGAACATTGAAGAAATGTTTACAAATATTCATGACTATATATATAGAAAGACAGGACAGTTTATGTATATTGCTGTGTCCGGTTTATTCAACGATTATCATGAGCTTCCACAGGTAATGGATGCAGTTGATACACTGATGAATAATAAGTTTTATGAGACAGGAAGATATATTTTTTCTGATAATATCAGTGAAGATACACCTGTGCTTGTACAGATTGATGATGATGCACTTATGAAGCAGATGAAGCAGGATATCAAGATGAAGGATATCACATTTTTACGGATACATTTTGATGCATTGTGTAAGAAATACAGGGGGCAGTCGAACTTCTCACATATATACATCAAGTTCGTATTTTCCAATCTGTTAAAAGATTTCTATGACAATATTCCGGGTGCTGATGAGGCGGAATTTGGCAGGGAGATTGACAGACTGTATAAGTCGGAGGATTTCTCATGCATTATGGATATAGTGAATAACTATATTGATTTGTTGGAAAAGAGTTTTGGAAAAGAGCCGGCCACGTCACACCGGGAGATTGAGACCGTAAAGAATTATATACATAACCATTATGGTGAGGAGATTGGCGCACAGCAGCTTGCGGATATGGTTTATCTTGCACCAAGCTATTTAAGTTCACTTTTTAAGAAGGAAACAGGACAGAATCTGAGCAAATATATTAAACAGTACAGAATGGAGAAGGCTAAGGAACTGCTTACCGGTACGAACATGAAGATTGTGAATATAAGTGAGCAGGTGGGTTATCCAAATGTTTCATATTTTGTACAGAGCTTCAGGGAGTACTTTGGTATAAGTCCTCAGAAATTCAGGGATCAGGGAGAATTGAGTTGAAAAAGATTAAGCAGAAAATCAATGATATAAGATTGCAGAACAAGCTTGTCATCATATATGTAGTGACCGGACTTATTCCCCTGATTGTGCTTTTTGTTTTTGCATACTGTCAGATGAGAAACATTCTTATGGACAGGGACTTAAAGAGCATCAAGGGGACAATTGAACAGTCTGTTACAACGGTGGATGGGCAGATAGAGGTGTATGACAATCTGTCTAATTATATAACATTTAATGATACGCTGTCGGGAGTACTTTCATACGATTACAAAAGCACATATGAGATGTATAACCAGATTGTCACTACATTTGACCCTATGCTTTCATCATTAAAGTATTTTCATAATGATATTAACAGGGTAACAATATATGTGGATAAAGCTATTAAACATGACACAACTATAGCTCCAATAGAAGAGATAAAAGACAGACCTTTTTATAATTCTGCTGCTGAAAGCACTAAGATACAGTGGTTTGTTGATGAAGACAGCAGGACACTTGTTTCAGCACGAAAAATGTCAACGCTTGACCAGCTAGGGATTCTTGGAATCATGTATATAGATGTTGATTATGACAGCATGATGAGTTCATTTACAGGTGGTCTTGAGCAGAACTGCGGAATGGTGGTGCTTGACGCTGATGGAAAAGTTATATGCAGCAGTGACACATTTGAAAACAATAATACCAGATACAGATTAAACAGTAAGAAACTGCTTTCGTTAATCGACGGGGCAGAATGGGATAATGATACATGTGGAAATACAGAGGGTTATTCTGTAGTAAAGAAGGAAAGCCCTGTTACCGGATGGACAGTATATGTCTATGAACCAAGAAAACTTGTGCTCAGGTCAGCTAATTCAATGATTACAATGATTGTAGTTGCATTTGTGGTAGCAGTTGCAGGTGCCGCTGCGGCGAGTATATTTACAACAGGCTTCATTACAAGAAGAATTAATAAATTAAAAAACAGTATGGCAAAGGTTGAAAATGGAGACTTTGATGCGGTAATTAATACACAGGACAAAGATGAAATAGGTGACCTTATTCATAGCTTTAACAGCATGACAACACAGATTAAGAATCTTATCACGCAGGTATATGAAGGACGTATAAGCCAGAAAGAATCAGAGATGCGGGCATTAAGGGCACAGATTAATCCGCATTTCCTCTACAATTCATTATCGCTTATCAATTGGAAAGCAATAGAATACGAGCAGGAGGATATAAGTGAGATAACACTTGCATTGTCTAACTACTACCGTACATCGCTTAATAAGGGAAAGAATATACTAAGCTTTGAGCAGGAATTAAGCAACATGCAGTCGTATCTTAAGATTCAGCAGATAATGCATGACAACTCATTTGATGTGGTGATAAATGTATCAGAGGAAGTTATGCCATGCGAATCTTTAAACCTTATACTCCAGCCATTGGTAGAAAATGCAATAGACCACGGTATAGATCTGCTGACAGACAGGAAAGGTGTAATAACAGTAGAGGCCAAGATGCAGACGGATGAAGAAGGTAAAAAGCTTGTATGTGTTACAGTGTCTGATAACGGTGTAGGAATGGACAAAGAAACTGCACAAAACTTCTTAACAGTCCAGTCAAAAGGGTATGGTGCAAGAAATGTTAATGACAGAATAAGACTTTATTACGGCGAAAGCTATCATCTGGAAGTGCAGAGCATACCTGATGAGGGAACAACAATAACAATAAAATTCCCGGCAAAACCATACAACACAAAAAACTGATATGTTTCTAAAATATCTTATATTTTAATATTAACCCCTCCTTAATATAATTAGATTATCAAAAGAGGACAGTAATCAAAGCTGTCTCGGATAATTATTAAGGAGGGTTTTTTTATGAAGTTTAAGAGATTAGCGGCTGCAGTGATGGCAGCAACAATGTGTGGGTCACTTTTTGTGGGTTGTGGCAATGCTAAAAAGGATGACACAGCAGCAGGCGAGGAAAAAATCACAGCTACAATCAAGGTATGGGGCTGTGCAGAAGATCAGGCAGATGAGAACGGCAAATGGCTTCAGACAATGTGTGACCAGTTTAATTCAGAGCATCCTGACTGGGATTTAACATTTGAATACGGTGTATGCTCAGAGCAGGACGCAGGAAAGATAGTTCCACAGGATCCAGAGAATTCAGGAGATGTATACTTCTTTGCTAACGACCAGCTTCAGACACTTGTTGATGCTAACGCTATTGCAAAGCTTGGTGGAGAGACAGCAGATTATGTTAAGAAAACTAACTCAGATGCAATTGTGGATTCAGTATCAGTAGATGGGGCTGTATACGGAGTACCATTTACAACTAATACATGGTTTATGTACTATGACAAGAGCAAATTCACAGACAGTGATGTAAAGAGCCTTGATAAGATGCTTGAGAAGAATAAGGTGGCTTTCAATATTACAGAGGGCTGGTATATGTCATCATTCTTCCTTGCTAATGGATGTAAATATTTTGGAAAAGACGGAAAAGATAATTCAGCAGGTGTTGATATCTCAGGAGATAAGGGAACACAGGCAACACAGGCAATGGTTTCACTTGTAAATAATCCTAACTTTGTCAATGACCTTCAGGGTGTTGGTATCGCTGGCTTAAGAGATGGTTCAGTTGGAGCTTACTTCTCAGGATCATGGGATTATAAGAGTGTTAAAGAGATTCTTGGAGACAATTTTGGAGCAGTTTCACTTCCTACAGTAAAGATTGGTGGAAAAGACAAGCAGATGTTAGCATTTGCAGGTTCTAAGGCAATCGCAGTTAATCCTAACTGCAAGTATCAGCAGGTAGCAGTTGCACTTGCAAAGTATCTTGGAAGCAAGGATGCACAGAAGAAGCACTATGAATTAAGAGGTGTTATTCCTTGTAATACAGAGCTTCTTGCAACTGATGAAGTAAAGAAGGATGCACTTGTAACAGCACAGAATGATACATTTAACAAGACATCAGTAATCCAGCCAACAGTAACAGGCATGAATGATTACTGGGCACCTGCACAGAACTTTGCTAAGGCAATCGTAAATGGTGAAATAACAGCAGATAATGCAGCAGCTAAGACACAGGATTTCTATAAGCAGATTAATACATCAATTGCAAAATAATTGATAGGGATTAAATGCTGAAAGGAGTGGCGCATAATGGCAGTTAAGTTCACTGAATCATTTAGAAAAGGAAATATATTTACGAAGTTAAGCATTCTGATTCCGGGACTTGGTAATCTTGTAGGAAAGCAGATTATAAAGGGAATTATGTATATAGCTATAGAAGCAGCCTTTGTATGCTTTATGATTATGAAGGGAATTAACTGCCTTGCGATGCTTCCAGGTCTTGGAAGCAGACCGCAGCAGGAAGTCTGGAATGAGAAGCTTGGAATATATGAGTATGTTGCAGGTGATAATTCACTTCTTATACTTCTGTATGGAATAGCAACAATATTCATTATTATAGCTTACATAATAGTTGCAGCGGGTGCTGTGAAAAGCTCATATAAGCTGGAGCTGTTAAAGGAAAAAGGAAAGCATATAAACACATTTGCAGAAGACGTGAAGTCGCTGTTTAATGAGAATCTTCATAAGCTACTGCTTACACTTCCGGTATCAGGTGTGCTTATATTCACAATACTTCCGCTTATTTTCATGATAAGCATGGCATTCACTAATTATAGTAAGGTTGACAGCCATCTGGTGCTTTTCGACTGGGTAGGACTTGAGAATTTCAAGCAGATATTCGATTCAGGAAGCATGATAGGACAGTCTTTCTGGTCAGTATTTGGCTGGACTATAGTGTGGGCAATATTTGCAACATTTCTTAATTACATATTCGGAATACTTGTTGCACTGCTTATCAACAGAAAAGGTACGAAATTCAAGGCTTTCTGGAGATTTATATTTATACTTTCAATCGCAATTCCACAGTTTGTTTCACTTCTTATTGTCAGAAGCATGCTGGCACAGGATGGAATTGTAAATGTTGTTTTAAAGAATGCAGGATGGATAACAAAATCACTGCCATTCTTTACAAATGCGACTTGGGCAAGAATCACAGTAATCGTGGTTAATCTGTGGATAGGTATTCCATATACTATTCTGCAGGTTACAGGTATATTACAGAATATACCTATGGAGCTGTATGAGGCAGCAGATGTAGATGGAGCTAATGGATTTGTCAAGTTTATTAAGATAACAATGCCATATATGTTATTTGTAACGGCACCATATCTTATCACTACATTTACTGCTAATATTAACAACTTTAATATTGTTTATCTGCTGACTAAGGGAGATCCGGTTATGGCAGGTGCAACGGCAGGAAAGACAGACCTTCTGGTAACATGGCTGTACAAGATGACAATAGATTATCAGTATTATAATCTTGGTGCTGTTATCGGTATTATGACATTCATATTCTTAGCGATTGGTTCACTGCTTGTATACAGAAGAACGAAAGCGTATAAAGATGAGGAGGGATTCCAGTGAAAAAGAAAAAGACTATTAAAAATATACTGGCACATACAGTGCTTACAATATTAGCGATAGTGTGGGTAAGTCCTCTTTTCTGGATACTCCTCACAAGCTTCAGGGCTCAGAAGGGTGCTTATACAAGCTCCTTCTTCCCAAAGCAGTATTCACTTGATAATTATGTAAAGCTTTTTACAGATACAGGAATACTTAATTTTCCACGAATGTTTACCAATACTCTGATAGTAGCAGTATTCTCATGTATTATATCAACATTTTTTGTACTGTCAGTAGCCTACTGTATGTCAAGGCTTAAGTTTAAGATGAGAAAAGCAATGATGAATATCGCAATGATACTTGGACTTTTCCCTGCATTTATGGCGATGGTTGCCGTATATTATATACTTAAAGCAGTAGGACTTTCAGAAGGAGCAATGATAAGAGTTGCGCTTGTGCTTGTATATTCAGCATCATCAGGAATACAGTTTTACATTGCAAAGGGATTCTTTGATACTATCCCTAAGACAATAGATGAGGCTGCTATGATAGATGGAGCAACGAAGTGGCAGGTATTTACTAAGATAACAATACCTCTCAGTAAACCAATTATAGTGTATACAATACTTACATCATTCATAGCACCTTGGGTAGATTTCATATTTGCAAGAGTAATCTGCAGGGCAAATGCGAAGTATTATACCGTAGCAATCGGCTTGTGGCAGATGCTTGAAAAGGAGTATGTTGATGTATGGTACACAAGATTTGCAGCAGGAGCAGTTCTTATATCAATTCCAATTGCAGCCTTGTTTATGATAATGCAAAGATGTTATAATGAAAGCATGACAGGTGCAGTGAAGGGTTAGATATATGAATAGATTAAATCAAACATTAAAAAAATGTGTGGCATTTGGTGTCACAGGAATAATGCTTATATTAGCCGGGTGTAAAAGCCCGGCTGGTTTTGCGTCTAATGATAATGAAGAATACAATGCGAGAATGGAAGAAGCGAGGACAACGCCATTCGGTGCTTACCCCGAGACTATAGAATATACACTTGGAAAGATGACAAGTGTTAATAATTCCAATATGCCGGAGAATGACACGTATACAGATAATGCGTACACACGCTATATTAAGTCTGTGATTAATGTGCAGAATGTTGATGCATTTGAAGCAAACGACAGCCAGTATGACACTAACGTTTCTATGGCAATCTCAATGGGAAGCCTGCCGGATATCATGGTTGTATCAAGTCAGGATGAGGTTGAACAGTTAGTGGGAGCAGGACTTATAGAGGACCTTACAGAAAGCTACAATAACTGTATAAGTGACAGAATAAGAAAAATGTATGAAAGCTATGGCGATTCACTTAAGGATATGGTTACATACGATGGAAAGATAATGGCACTGCCGGAGACTAATATAACAGATGGACCTAATCTTGTGTGGTTAAGAAAAGACTGGATGGATAAGCTTGGATTGTCAGAGCCACACACTATTGATGATGTTGTTAATATAGTGAAGCATTTTATATCAGAAGACCCTGGAAATAATGGCGAGGATGCGTCCGGAAAACCTAATACAGTGGGGCTTGCAGTGGATACAGATGTGACAGGTGAATGTGGTTACAGCAGTGAATTTCTGCTGGATATAATATTTGCCTGCTTTGGGGCGTATCCAAAGCAGTGGATAATGAATGATGATGGTGAGATTGTATATGGTTCGGTTACAGATGAGGCAAAAGAAGCACTTTCGTATATAAGCGGCCTGTATAATCAGGGTGTTATAGATAATGATTTCCTTCTGAGAACATCAACCAACATATGTGAGCTTATAGAGAATGGTCTGTGTGGCTCGTTTTTCGGACCATGGTGGGCGCCGAACAATCCGCTTGCTAATGCAGTAAGCAGGAATCCGGATGCGAACTGGCAGCCATATTTAATAGCAACGGATTCGGATGGAACAACGAGTTATCACAGCCAGAACCCGTGTTACAAATATGTTGTTGTAAGAAAAGGCTATGAACATCCTGAGATTGCAGCAAAGATGATAAGCGTTATGTTTGATAAAGTAAGATTTGACTGTACAGACTCAGAAGAATTCAAGAATTACTATCAGCTTAATGTTGAACCTACGGCAAGACCTTTATCAATAAATGTTGATTATAATAATGCACTTTCAATATGTTACAGGAATATAGATGCCACAATTTCAGGAAGAAAGAATCCTGACAGTCTGGAACTGCTTGAGCGTTCATTTTATGATGCATGCAGTGAGTATATTAAGAATGCTAACAAAACAAGTACGCAATGGGCAGCGTATATGTCAAGAATTAAGGCATGCAGTCTTATTGCACAGGATAATATAAAGGTAGTTGACTCGCTTTATTTTAAGACCACAGACACAATGAAGAGCCATTGGTGGAGACTTAAGGCTAAAGAAAAAGAGGCATATTTAAAGATTATAAGCGGAGAAGAAGATATATCTTACTTTGATACATTTGTAAAAGAATGGAATGAACAGGGCGGTCAGACTATTACATCAGAAGTCAGTCAGAGTATGAAATAATTGGCTGTGAAAATATAGTAATATATGATACAATCTTAATTAATGTAAATATATTAACTATGGAGGTTTTATTTTGAAAGAGAGAGAAAAATTCGGCTCGCGACTCGGCTTTATCTTAGTGTCTGCTGGCTGTGCGGTGGGACTTGGTAATGTGTGGAAATTTCCATACATATGCGGGGAAAATGGTGGTGCGGCATTCGTGCTTATCTATCTTGTATTTCTTGCAATTCTTGGATTTCCTATTATGTGTGCGGAGTTCACAGTAGGACGAGGAAGCGGTAAAGGTGCTGCAAGGGCATTTGAAGAACTGGAGACTAAGGGAAGTAAATGGCATCATTTCAAATGGGTATCGGTAGTAGGAAGCTACGTATTAATGGCTTTCTATACTATGGTTGCAGGATGGATGCTTTATTATGCATGGCGTGAGGCAAGAGGTTCGTTAGCAGGTTTAGAGCCAGATGAGGTTTCAGGAGCATTTGGAACTATGCTTTCACAGCCTGGTACAATGACAATCTGGATGATTGTTGCAGTTTTACTTTCGTTTGGTGTATGTGTATTAGGATTACAGAAGGGCGTTGAGAAGATTACTAAGGTTATGATGTTACTTCTTCTTATCCTTATTGTGGTACTGGCAGTTCATTCACTTGTACTTCCTAATGCATCAGAAGGTGTTAAATTCTATATGGTGCCTAATCTGGATGCTATTAAATCAAGAGGTTTAGGACCGGTTATATTTGATGCCATGACACATGCATTCTTTACACTTAGTGTAGGCATTGGCGCAATGGAGATATTCGGAAGCTACTTAAAGAAAGACAGAACAATAGGTGGAGAGGCTGTTAATATCATTCTGATTGATACATTTGTTGCTCTTATGGCAGGATTTATAATTATTCCTGCATGCTTTGCATATGGTGTTGCTCCGGGTGCCGGTCCATCACTTTTATTTATAACACTGCCTAACATATTTAATCATATGGCGGGAGGAAGAATATGGGGAACAGCATTCTTTGTATTCATGTCATTTGCAGCATTATCAACTGTAATTGCTGTATTTGAGAACATTATTGCTTTTTATATTGACCTTAAGGGATTTTCAAGGAAAAAGGTTGTTGCAGGTAATGTTATATTCATGATACTGCTTTCACTTCCTGCTGTATTAGGCTTTAACAAGCTTGCAGCTTTCCAGCCTATTGGTCCGGGAAGTTCAATTATGGATCTGGAGGATTTCCTTGTTTCATATAATCTGCTTCCTCTTGGAAGCATGATATTTGTATTATTCTGTACCAAGAAGAACGGCTGGGGCTGGGAAGGCTTCAGAAAAGAAGCTAATGAAGGAAAAGGTCCTAAGCTTCCTGAATGGTTAAGATTCTATATGAGTTATATACTTCCGGCTATTATAGTGGTTGTATACCTTAAGGGTTATTATGATACATTTAAACCAAGGGGAACAGGTTATCTTGTTGGCTGGATGATATTTGCGTGTGTATTGCTTCTTGCAATATTCGGAATTGCTAATTATAAGAAGAAAGATGCGTAATCTATGACTAAGAAAGAACTTGTTTTAGAGGTTATAAGAAGATTAAAGGCAGAATATCCGGATTCGGAGTGCAGTCTTGATTACGATGATGCCTGGAAACTGCTTGTAAGCGTAAGACTTGCGGCACAATGCACTGATGCAAGAGTAAATGTTGTGGTTAAGGGGCTGTATGAAAAATATCCTGATATAGCATCACTTGCTGCAGCATCTCCAGAAGAGATTGAAAAGATTATAAGACCTTGCGGTCTTGGAAAAAGCAAGGCAAGGGATATATGTGCATGTATGCGCATGCTTCATGAACAGTATAATGATAAAGTTCCTGACAGCATGGAAGAATTATTAAAGCTTCCTGGAGTTGGAAGGAAGAGTGCCAATCTTATTATGGGTGATGTGTTCGGAAAGCCGGCAATTGTTACAGATACACACTGTATAAGGCTTTGTAACAGAATAGGTCTTGTAAAAGACGAGAAAGAGCCTAAGAAGGTTGAGATGGCATTGTGGAAGCTAGTCCCGCCAGAAGAAGGAAGTGGATTATGCCACCGGTTTGTAGACCACGGAAGAGAGGTATGTACGGCGCGTACTACGCCACACTGTGAAAGATGCTGCCTTAATGATATATGTAAGAAAAATGGGATAAAAGTGTGATTGAATATGCATTTTTATTATGGTAGTATTTTATTGTGGTTCATACTAATGAACAAAATGTATGGGAGGGGAACATGGAATTAAAAGAATTAATTAAATACGCAAGAGATAACAGGTGTTCAGATCTGCATATTACTGCAGGAGAAGCGGTTGCAGTAAGAAAATATGGTGAACTTGAGCTTCTTGATATAACACCTTCGATAGAAGAAACAGAAGATATGATATTCTCAATTCTTGGTGATGAAGATATACAGAATGTTCAGGCAGGAAAAGATATTGATGTGGCATCTACTGATGAGTCTGGTGGACGATTAAGAATTAATATATATCATCAGAGAAGAAATCTTGCAGCAAGTATCCGTCTTCTTGATTCTGTTATACCGTCGTTTGAAGAATTGGGACATTCAGGAAAACTTTTTTCTAAGCTTGTTGAGAAAAGGTCTGGTCTTATTCTTGTAACAGGTCCTACAGGAAGTGGTAAGTCTACAACACTTGCAGCTATGATTGATTATATTAACAACAATATGTCAAGACATATTATAACAGTAGAAGATCCTATAGAGTATGTATATGGGTTTAAGAAATCTATGATACATCAGAGACAGGTAGGAAGAGATGTACCTGATTTTGCGACAGCACTTCGTTCAGCACTTCGTGAAGACCCGGATGTTATTCTTGTAGGAGAGATGAGAGATTATGAGACTATCAATGCAGCAATTACAGCTGCTGAAACAGGACATCTTGTATTATCAACACTTCATACAAGAAGCGCTACACAGACAGTTGAGCGTATAATCAGTGCATGCCCTATTGAGGCGCAGTCTGCACTTATAATACAGATTGCATCTGTATTAACTGGAGTTATAACACAGACACTTGTACCTCGTGCAGAGCAGGAAGGACGAATTGCTGCAACAGAGATTATGCTTAATAATACAGCAGTATCTAATCTTATTAAAGAGAAGAAGACTAATCAGATTCAGACCGTTCTTCAGTCAAATATGCAGACAGGTATGCACACAATGAACTATTCGCTTGCTAATCTTGTTAAGACAAGAGTTATTTCAAGGGATGTAGCTTTGAAGTTTTCAGAGAATCCAACGGAACTTGCTAAAAGTATATAATAGTAACTTGTAGTGCTATGCAGTTTTAAAACTTTGCGAATAGTGTACAAAATACAGAACAACAAAAAATAATTTGAAAATAAAGCCATTCTACTGTATTATAGGGTTAGATTCATTACGGATAACACTATAGTACGGCTGAAAGGCTTTTTTTATGAAAAGAATTAAATTAATTAACAGGATTTTTTACTGTATATTTTTATTAGGATTTCTGCTTTTTATGGCTTCAGGATTTATATTCAGCACTGTAGATGAAGTGACACCGGCAGATAAAAGAACGAGTGTCGTAGTTAAACCAGAGGATACAAGATATATTGGAGATGACACAATTGAATATTATGTGAAGATTAGAGCAGGTGCAGGAAATAATAATGCACTTGCATTTGTAAGCAGGCATCAGGAAGTAGAAGTGTATGCAGGTGGAAGACTCATATATTATATAAAAGCGCATAGTTCTATATATGGAACAACCACTGGAACTAATTATACGATTGTGAGCCTTCCTCCATATACAACAGATATAACTGTAAGGCTTACTAATGTATATGCTGGTCATAAGATAAGAGGAACAACATTTGAATATGGCGACGAGACAAAACTTGTAAAAGAGCTTATTGCGAAATCTTTACCATCAGCAGTACTTAGTTCGTTTATAATAATAGTTGGATTTGCTATGATTATATTATGGATTTTCTGTAGAAAGAAGATTGCACAGACACAAGCACTGTTTTATTTTGGTATATTTGCAATGATTATAGGTGCATGGGCTCTTAATGAGACTGATATTGCAACGATTCTTGTGCAGGACAGGAAGATAGGTTCACTGATAGGATATGTACTGCTTATGATGATACCTATTCCTTTTATGCAGGCAGAGAAGAATTTTTTCCAGATAGGGAAAAGTGCTGCGAATAATATCTTGTGTGCCATATATGCTGCAACAGCTGTAATACTGCTTGTATGTCATATGACAGGTGTGTGTGAGTTTAAGAACAGCGTGTACATTATACATATGATGCTTGTTATGTCACTTGTATATTTCTGTGCAATTCTTATTAAAAGAGTATGGGTTAAAGGCTTTGACAGGAAAGTAAAAGCTAATATTATAGGTGCAGCTGCACTTGGAATTTCTATGATTGTTGATCTTATTGCATATTATAAGGGAATGCAGCAGACAGATCTTATAGGAAAACTGGGTATTCTTGTATTTATTATTGTGCTTGGTTATGAGAGCATATCAGAAGCATTTGAGAAGATTAAGGAAGGACAGAAGGCAGATTTCTACAAAGAGATGGCTGTAACTGATACTATGACAGGGGTTTATAATCGCTCTGCATTTGAGGAGTGGGAATATGAAACCTCTGATTATGAAGGATATTCTATAGCAACATTTGACCTTAATAATCTCAAGTGGTGTAATGATAATCTGGGGCATGCAGCAGGAGATGCCTATATTCAGGCATCAGCCAGAATTATTAAAGAGATATTTGGCAGACATGGTAAATGTTATCGTATAGGTGGGGATGAATTCTGTACTGTAATTAATCAGAAGCAAAAAAGTTTTGATATTGGAAGACATGTGAAGCAGCTAAGGGAACTTGAAAAGTATGCTGAAGAAGAGATTGGAATCAAAGACCTTAATGTGCAGATTGCATGTGGTTATGCTGAATATGATATAAAGACAGATAAGAACTTTGAAGATACAAGAAGCAGAGCTGATAAGAAAATGTATGAGAGTAAGAGAAGCTTGAAAAGAGAGTGATATATGGATAAATACGGAATTTTAAAGCATTATTTTGGGTATGATTCATTTCGTACGGGTCAGGAAAAGTTAGTTGATGCTATTCTTGCAGGGCAGGATGTGTTAGGAATTATGCCTACAGGTGCGGGAAAATCATTATGTTATCAGGTGCCGGCATTGTTAATGTCCGGCATTACTCTTGTTGTATCTCCACTTATATCGCTAATGAAGGATCAGGTTGGAGCGCTTAATCAGGCAGGTGTACATGCAGCTTATATTAACAGTTCTCTTACAGATAATCAGATAGCTAAGGCACTCGCATTTGCAAAGCAGGGACGGTATAAAATTATATATGTTGCACCTGAAAGGCTGGAAACCTGGGGCTTTCTTGATTTTGCCACGCATGTAGAGATATCTATGATTACTGTAGATGAAGCTCACTGTATATCACAGTGGGGGCAGGATTTCAGACCAAGTTATCTGAATATATTGTCTTTTGTTAAGAAACTGGCAAGGCGTCCTATAATAAGCGCGTTTACAGCTACAGCGACAAGCAAAGTAAGAGATGATATATTGCAGATTCTTTCACTCGAAAGACCTGTAATACTTACGACAGGTTTTGACAGAAGCAATCTGACATTCAAGGTCAAGCATATTAAGGACAAGGATTCATATATACTTGATTACCTTGTAAGCCACAGACAGGATAGTGGGATTATATACTGTGCTACAAGAAAAAATGTTGAAAAAGTCTATGACATGCTTAATGCTAACGGACTTTCTGTGACTAAGTATCATGCGGGTCTCTCAGCAGAAGAAAGAAAAGAAAATCAGGATTCATTTATATATGATATCAAGCCAGTTGTTGTTGCAACTAATGCATTTGGAATGGGAATTGACAAGTCAAATGTAAGATTTGTAATTCATTATAATATGCCGCAGTGTATAGAGAATTATTATCAGGAGGCTGGACGTGCCGGAAGAGATGGAGAGGATTCAGAATGCGTATTGCTGTATTCTCCGCAGGATATTATGATAAATAAGTTTTTCATAGAACATAGAGAGCCTAATCCTGATATAGATGCAGAAGAACAGGCACGTCTTATGATTCTTGATAAAAGAAGGCTTAATGCAATGGTCGATTACTGCAAGACAACAGGCTGTTTAAGAGAGTATATACTTAAATATTTTGGAGAAAGACCAGACAATCCAAAGGGTGGAAGATACAACTGCCATAACTGTTCTAACTGCGTTATTGATGAGGCAGAACGGGAAGCAGATGAGGCTTATATGTATCCGGGAAACCGTTTCAGTGCACCTGTATCAAGGAATGCTGCAATGGTGGCAGACAGAATGAAGCGTTCTGCCGCTGCTGCAAAGTCAGCATATGCAACGCCCAAGTCAAAGAAGCCGGAGGATGCACTTAATGACAGAGGTGTTATGTTGTTTAACAGACTGCGTGAGTTAAGAAAACAGATAGCTGTTTCAGTAGGTGTTCCGCCATATGTAATATTTTCAGACAGGACGCTTATAGATATGTGTCTTAAAGTTCCGTTTAACGAGGAAGAAATGCTGTCAGTAAGCGGTGTCGGTGAGAATAAATATGAGCGCTATGGCAAGGTGTTTATGGATGAAATATATGATTTTCTCGATGGTATGAAGCAGAATCTGGCAAGATGATATAAAAGTGTTTATGGACAGAAGAATGAATGGGAGATATGAATGAAGAATTATAAGATGATAATCACTTATGATGGTACAAGGTATTATGGCTGGGAACATCAGCCAACTACAGATATGACAATTCAGGGAAAGTTAGAATCAGTGCTTTCTGCCATGACAGGAACTGAGGTTGAGGTTATAGGTGCAGGAAGAACAGATGCCGGAGTGCATGCAAAGGGAATGGTAGCTAATGCACATATGGAAACAAAGATGAAGGAAGATGAGATATGCGATTATATGAACAGATATCTTCCAGAAGATATCTGTGTGCAGGAGGTTCGTGTTGCATCTGACAGATTCCACAGCCGTTACAATGCACAAGGGAAAACTTATTGCTATACATGTTATGTTGGGGATAAGAAGCCTGTATTTAACAGAAAATATGTCAATATAATTGAGGGTAAGCTGGATGTTGATGCCATGAAGAGGGCAGCATATATACTTACTGGAGAACATGATTTTGCATCATTTTGTGGCAATCCCAAGATGAAGAAATCGACAGTCCGTGAGATATATTCGATAGATGTTTCTTTAAAGGGTTCATTCCTTAATCTTACATATCATGGAAGCGGATTCCTGCAGTACATGGTAAGAATCTTAAGTGGTACACTTCTTGAAGTTGGACAGGGAAAGAGAACACCAGAGAGTATGTATGAACTTTTAGAGGAGAGAAACAGAAGCCTTGCAGGTGCAACTGCGCCGGCGAAGGGACTGTGTCTTCTGAAGGTTGACTACTCGAAGGAAGCTTGATAGTCCGGACGCCGTACAGTAACTGTGGAAGGGTGTGTGGTGTCCTTAGGCATCTGCCCTCAGGATTCTTATGTCTAGTGAAACTAAATGCCGCAATCTGTTAAGTTTATAATGGAACTTGTAATCAAACGCGCTTCGCTTGAACGAGATTACAAGTCCCAACCTTTAGCAGATTGCGGCATTAACTTTCACACGACATAAGAATATTCGGGCATACACCTAAGGATACCACACACCTATCCCACAGCATACTGTACGGCTGACTACTTCTTCACCAAGTAGTCAGCCTCCGGACGAATGCTCGCCTGCGGCATTGCATTCTGAGTGGGGGCTGGTGAAGTGCGTGATGTCCTCTGTTGATAAGATACGTTTGCACCAGCCGTGGAAGGCTTGGCTGCCTAGTAGCGGGGTGGTGGCTTTGAGATTGGGAGATGTTATGCAAGACCGATTTATGCCGAACCGTGTGTAAGTTAATGCCGTTATATACAAAAAGTGCTGTGTAAAAATCTCGTTCAAGCGAAGCGCGTTTGATTTTTACACAGCTAAAAGACATTGTATATGACGGCATTTACTTACACTAGGTGCAGGCATCCATGAAGGCTTGTATAACATCTCCCTATCTCAATGCCCACCTTTGTACTAATTAAAGCACCTTCGACAAGAAATCCTTCAATCTCTCACTCTTAGGATTGCCAAAGAATTCTTCCGGAGCCCCCTCTTCATTGATGACTCCATCATAGAAGAACATGCATCTGTTGGCAACTTCTTTTGCAAATCCCATCTCATGAGTTACGACAATCATTGTCATTCCTGATGCAGCAAGTTCCTTCATGATTGCGAGAACCTCACCAACCATTTCAGGATCAAGTGCGGATGTCGGCTCGTCAAAAAGCATTATCTCAGGATTCATTGCGAGTGCTCTTGCAATAGCAACTCGCTGCTTCTGACCACCACTTAACTGGTTAGGATAAGCATCGGCTTTGTCAGAAAGTCCCACTCTTGCAAGAAGCTCATCAGCTTTCTTATCAGCTTCTTCTTTGCTCATAAGTCCAAGCTTAGTAGGAGCAAGAGTTATGTTTCTTCTTATAGTCATATTAGGGAAAAGGTTAAAATGCTGGAACACCATTCCAATCTTCTCTCTTAACTCATCCACATTTACACTCTTATCTGTAAGATCCTGCTCATGGAATAATACATGACCTTCTGTAGGAGTTTCAAGAAGGTTAAGTGAACGCAAAAATGTTGATTTACCGCAGCCAGATGGTCCGATAATTGCAATAACCTCTCCTTTGCGGACTGTTGTATTGATTGATTCTAATACAACATGGTCGCCAAAAGATTTTTTCAAATCCTTAACTTCAAGTATGATTTCGTTAGTATTATCGCTCATTGTTTCTTAACCTCCTCTCAAGTTTCTTAACAAGCTGTGAAAGTCCCATAACCATTACAAGGTAGATGATGGCAACACCAATAAGTGGAAGCATTGGATCATAAGTTATGCTTCGAATAATATCGCCGCCTCTTGTAAGGTCGTTAAGACCGATGTAACCGCTGATAGATGTTTCCTTTAACAGAACAATGAACTCATTAGCAAGTGCTGGGAGAACATTCTTGAATGCCTGAGGAAGAATGACACTTATCATAGTTGTTTTATAAGAAAGACCGAGGCTTCGTGCTGCTTCAAACTGTCCGTTATCAATAGACATAATACCTGAACGGAATATTTCGGCAACATAAGCACCTGAGTTGATACCAAATGCAAGTATCGCAACAATAAGCTTGTCAATATGTACAGAACTGAATATTACGTAGTAGATAATAAGCAGCTGTACCATAGTTGGTGTTCCTCTGATTACAGTAAGATAAATGTTGCAAATGAAGTTAAGAATCTTCATGTGTCCTGTCTTATCATGGTTAGAACGGACAACTGCAATAAGGAAACCAATAACAACACCCATAAGTGCTGCAAAGAATGCAATAATTACTGTATTAAACAGACCCTTAAGAAGATAAGTGTATCTTGCTTCTTTGATGAAGTCTGTCTTGAACTTCTCGGCAAAGCTCATGCCTGTTGCAGACGCATTGTCGTCACGGACAATAATAACCTGCTTAGAAGTTGTATAAGTAGTTGTGAAATCGATATTTTTCTTACGCTCATCTGTAACTGTCATACCAGCCATACCGAAATCAGCTTTACCAGAAGATACAGCAGTGATAATTGAATCAAATTCCATATCCTCAATCTTTAAATTCATGCCGAGATAATCAGCAATAGCCTGTGCAATATCAGCGTCAATACCGATAATAGAGCCGCCTTCATAGTACTCGTATGGCTTGAAGTAAGCATTTGTAGCCATAACAAGAGTTCCATTCGTACGGCTTACACCTTCTGGAGACTTGTAACCTGAAAATGTAGCATTATCGCCAACATAATCGTCAATAAGCTTCTGGATAGTTCCATCTGCCATAAGTACTTCAATAGCTTCATTGAGTTTTGCAGTAAGGGAATTGCCCTTAGCAACACAGATAGCATAATCCTCATTTGCAAATTCTTCTTCGAGAATTGTAAGGTCTGGATTAGCTTTAACAAATGCTAAAGCAGGCTGTTCATCAATAACAACAGCATCAGCTTTACCCTGCTTTAAAGCCTGTATAGCATCAGAACCTTTGTTGTATCTTGATACGGTTGTGCCTGAACCGTCAGTTTCGTAATCACTTACGAGAGTATCACCAGTTGTTCCTAACTGAACACCAATAGTCTTGCCTGCAAGATCATCTACAGAAAATACAGTGTTCTTAATCTTCTTGCCCTGACATGAAGTAAGAAGAACAGAAGAGAACAAGAGAGTGAGGGCCGCAAAAACCAAAAGGAATCTCGACCTGTACTTTTTAAAATTCATTAGTAACTCCTTTCCATGTGAACTGTGTGTACGGACGCTGTAAAGCGAATAATATTTAGCTGCGGAGCACGCTTTCGCTTCTTGTCGCTAGCAACGGACACTAAGTTCACCGCAATTAGGCTTTCTTCAAAAGCCGCTTGCGGTTTACTAAGTGCCGGCTGCTCCAAAGAGCATCCACAGCTAAATATGTTCACTTTGCAGCTGTGTATAAAACAGTTCAATATAATATATTTCATTAATTATACACACATAGTGGGGAGATTAGCAATTAAAATATTTGCGATGGAAGAAAATGTGAGTGTACAGATTGGGATTGGACGTTGAAGTAGTGGAATACACGGAGGAAGTCCAAAAGGGAAAAAGTTGCGTGGCGGATTGGACGTTGAAGCGGAGGAAAGGCGTGCAGAAGTCCAAAAGGGAAGAAAAAGAGCGGTGGATTGGATGTTGAAGTAGTGGAATACACGGAGGAAGTCCAAAAGGGAAGAAATTGAGTGGTGGATTGGACGTTGAAGCAGAGAAATGCACGGAGGAAGTCCAAAAGGAACGGAAAAGAGTGGCGGATTGGATGTTGAAGCAGAGGAATACACGGAGGAAGTCCAAAAGGAGCAAGAAAGAGCGGTGGATTGGACGTTGAAGCGGAGGAAAGGCGCGCAGAAGTCCAAAAGAAGAAAATATGTACATGGAAACAGCCGCCAGGCAGGCGTCTGTTCCCACAGATTGAAGTTATCAGTTAGTCTTGCTGCATATGCCATTGCAAGATCCGGTGCAGGCACCAGAGGAAGTCTGGCTGCTATTGCCATTGCTACAAGCGTTCTGGCAGGCTGTGCTGTTAGTGTTAAGAGTGTCGGTGCAGTCATTCATGCAAGGCTTCTTGCAGTCTTTTTTTAAGTTACCTTCACATGAAGGTGGGCTTAAATCGAGAGGTTTGATGGCTCTGTCTAAGAGGTTGCCGCAAACGAACTTGATGCAGTCAGATTCTTCACCGGAAACAATGCTGCCCTTAGGCGTTGAGATTCTGCCGGCACTTGTTACGCGGTATCCACAGAAGTAAAGGCTCTGTAAGATGAGAGTAAGACCTACAGTAACCTCATCATCTGTAGTATCAAGACCTAAAAGCTTAGGTATTGCATAGAGGTTGAGTCCCTGGGTTACAATATTGTCAGATGATAAGAAACCTATACTGTTAAGTGCAGGCGTATAAACAGGTGGAGTTGCGTTATTCGAGTTGTAGGAAACTCCGTAAGGAGCGAATATTTCAAGGGTCACAGATGTCGGATTGGTGTCTTCATCATAAGTTGCAGCAGTAGTTGAGTTAGGAAGGTAGACTGCCGTTGGGGTAAGAGTTGCTAATGCCCTGCATGACTCATCATAAAGTGTTACTGCAAATGTTACAGTAAGGTTGGCAAGTTTCACAGAGTAGCAGTTAGGTCTTCCGGCTATCTGGGTGATTTCAACATTTTCATCACCATAAGTGTAGGCTATATCTATAACACTGACTGATGCGTTGGTAGCTGTTGGATAAGTCGTTGAAATATCTGTGCCGACAGCGAATGTGGTACACAGATTAATACCTATCTCATCATAGATAAGAGGGGCAAGAATACTGAGTTCATCGGGGGAACCGCATATCGGGTTCGTGCATACATCAAAGCAGCCATTAGGCATGTTTTGCACAATATTGCTTACAATGCGGGTAGAACCACATTTGCTGCATTTACATTTAGCCATTATCTTTTCCTTCTTCGTTTCTTTATTACATTATATGTTCTATCTACATTCGCGTGACCATATAATAATATAAAAACGGGAGTGTCCTTTTATGGCAAATGTATACACAGCCGGAAGTGACAGACGGCTTATAATCTATAGCATATCACGATATATATTTTTGAGAACGGCGTACATAGACGGTATAGAACGCCCGATAATGCTTGTGTCAGACTTTCTGGACGGACTTTCAGATGTAGTGCTGGGAGACACAATATATTATGCATATCAGAACCAGAACGGAGATATTCTTGTTAAAAATGTGATGAACAACGAAGCACTTTTTCGTGTGAAAAGCAGTGAGAACCCAGATATGCACTGTCCACAGCTTGTAGTAAATAAAGACAGGTTAATGCTGTTTTATATGGTGACAAACCCGTTTACGGACAGACTGTCGCTGCGAGCTGTCTACCCACTGGAAGAAGGTGACAGTCTTAATATTCCTGCTGATTGTGAAAATGTTGATATGTATGAAGTGTTTGGAATGCAGGGAAAAGCATTTTTGTATGTAGACAGTTTCTACGAAATAACATCAGATGGAAAATTCATTAAATGTCAGGATACAGACATGCTGATGCAGAATGAACAGAAAATATCAGAGTACGAAAACCAGCTTAATACATATGTGCAGGAAAACAGACAGGCAATACAGACAATAAGCCAGCTTGAGGCAACAATAGAAAGTGTAAAGGCACAGTATAATGAACTTATGGAGACGGCAATTGCGTATAGGGATGAGGCAATTAAGTGGCGGAGTAAGTTTATATAGACACAAACTTTATATTAATAAGCCACCCGCCTCCACCCACCCCTCAGGCATGCACTGGTCCACAGGGGTCTGGAACACGTTAAGAATTGCTAATTTAGCAGGTGGTGCTTTTGGCTTTTTCTATTGTTTGTGTTCATTCGACATCTGTACACTTCCGTCATTATGTCCGCCTGTGACCTACGTCCGATATATTGCGAACTGTGTGGGAGTTAATGCCGCTATATACATAAGGGCGGTGTGCTAAAGCACGTTCAAGCGGAGCACGTTTGATTTAGCACACCGTAATAAGCTTTGTAGATAGCGGCATTTACTCCCACTAAGTGCAGCAATCCTTGAGGGCGTATGCCACAGGCGGACATAATGCCAGAAATGTTCATCTGCGAATGGACACAAACATTAAGCCAAAAGCACCACCTGCTAAATTAACGCAATTCTAACGAATCGTTCCAACCCCTGCGGACCAGTGCGTGCCTGAGGGGTGAGTGGAGGCGGGTGACAATAAAATATGAAGTTTGCGAAAATATTTATTGAAATCTGTCTCCATAATTGCGATAATAATGCAAATGGAGGAATTATGGATAACAGGAAGCTAAACAGAAGGAATTTTTTACTATTATTATTTGTTGTGGCGGCATGTATTATGGGTGGCCGCTCTATATTTGGGTTCTTTGCACTGCTTACAGGATATGAGACTGCGACAACAGAAGTGTCTGCATTTGCAGCTTCTGAGATGTATATGATGTTTCTTTTATTTCTTGTATGTATAATTGGAGGCATTGTTATGAGCTGTCTTAGTAAAGCTAAGGTGAGCAGGACATTTTTTCTGATACGCAATACGGTGCTGATTGTGGCACTTGTGCTTGGTAATATGTCTTTTCCTAATATAACAATCATGAGTACGGTTGTTATGTCTAAATATATAGGTGATACGGGGATGTATGATTTTGCAGTCAGCTCACCGCTTCTTGTGTCAGCGTTAAGACAGCCATATCTGTTCTATACATACATGGCAGCAGAGGGGCTTATGATTATTCTTGCGTGTGTCACAGTGTATAAGTATATTGTAGACAAGAAAAAGAACAGTAATTATAATAATATGTACATGTAAATGTGTCTGCTGCACTAATAAGGTGTGGCAGACAATTTTTGCGTAGTTAACAGATGCACTTAACATGCCGGTTTATATGCGGGAGATAATAAAATGAAGGTAATGACACCACATTATTATAAGGATTTCAGATGCATTGCGGGAGCCTGTACAGATACATGCTGTGCCGGGTGGGATGTCGATGTTGATAAGAATTCTTACAAATATTATAAAACAGTTAAAGGCGCTTTTGGAAAGCGCCTGAAGAGTGTAATGGTACCATCCCAGGACGGAGAATGTACATTTACACTGAAAGAAGGAGGACGATGTCCTTTTCTTAATGATGATAATCTGTGCGATTTATATATAGAACTTGGAGAGGATAAGCTGTGTGAAACATGTGCAGAGTTTCCAAGATTTATTAACGATTATGGCAATATAAGAGAAATTGGCATAGCCCCCTCGTGTAAGACGGCTGGTGAGCTGATGTTTTCATATAAAGATGAACTTACATTTGATACGGTTGAGGATAACAGTCTTACGCTGGAGCCTAATGATATAGATGCATATACATATATGCATCTTCGGCAGGCAAGAATAGTGGCTTTTGGAATAATATCAGACAGGGATATAAGTATATTTGAGAGACTGATGCTCTATCTTGATTATGCAAAGCGTATCCAGAAGCATCTTGATGCCGAAAAGGACGAGCTTATAGCTGGTGTTGCAAAGCGGTTCTGTGGAGCTGATTACAGAGAGGAGCTGCTTGACAAGCTGAAAAGCCGGGATGAGAAGCTGCATGGCAAAAGGCTGATAAAGGGATTGAGACATTTCTTTGATGACTTTAAAGGAATGGAGGTAATCAATCCTGACTGGAATATTCATGTGGCGAGAGTAAGACAGTTCCTAGACGGGCTGGCGGATGATTCTGGGCTTGCAGCGGTAATGAAAACTTACCATGCGGGAAGTGAAGCATTTGCACATGAATATGAGCAGCTTGCAATGTACTATGTGTATAGATACATGCTTGATGCAGTGAATGATTACGATATCCTGCTTAAAGCAAAGAATGCGGTTATAGGCATACTTTCAGTGGACATTATGGCAGCAGCTAATCAGGCGTCCGGCTGTATGCCAGATTTTACAATGCGCGTTGATATAGCACATTTGTATTCAAGACAGTTTGAACATTCATATTACAATTATGAAGTTTATAGAGAGTACTTTGGCATGAAGAGATGTTATTCATATAAGTTTCTTATGGACGCTTTAGTGTCACTGAATTAATGGAGGAAGTTTTCTTATGAAAATGATTATGAGATTCCTTAAGGATTACAAAAAGGAATGTGTTCTGGCACCGCTTTTTAAGATGCTTGAGGCGATATTTGAGCTGTTTGTGCCGCTGGTAGTATCATCAGTTATCGATAAGGGTATTGTTAATGCAGACAAGGGATACATTATGCAGATGTGTCTTATGCTTATACTTCTTGCAATCATAGGACTTGTATGTGCTATCACAGCACAGTATTTCAGTGCCAAGGCTGCAGTTGGTGCAGCAACAGGAATGAGACACAGTTTATTTGCACATATTCAGACATTCTCATTCACAGAGATGGATACACTTGGTACATCGACACTTGTAACAAGAATGACAAGTGATATTAATCAGGTACAGAATGGTATCAACATGGTACTGCGACTGTTCCTTCGTTCACCATTTATTGTATTTGGTGCGATGATTATGGCATTTACTATTGATGTGAAGGCAGCACTTGTATTTGTTGCGGCAATCCCGGTACTTGCACTTATCGTATTCGGTATCATGCTTGCAACAAGACCTATGTACAAAAATGTACAGTCAGGACTTGATAAGATTCTTGGAATAACAAGAGAGAACCTTACCGGTGTGAGAGTTATCAGAGCATTCAATAAGGAACAGGATGAGATTAAGCGTTTCAAAAACGATAACGAAAGCCTTAACAGATTACAGAAATATGTTGGTAAGATATCAGGACTTATGAATCCGCTTACTTATGTTGTTGTAAATGTATCAATAATTGCACTTATATGGATTGGTGGAGTAAGAGTTAACGCCGGTGCGCTTACACAGGGACAGGTCGTTGCACTTTACAATTATATGTCACAGATATTAGTTGAACTTATCAAGCTTGCCAATCTTATCATTACAATAACTAAGGCACTTGCATGTGCAGGAAGAATTGAGTCTGTATTCGATGTAACATCTGGAATGGCAGATGGCAGCGTTAAGGAAGCTGTAGCTAAGGAAGAACAGCCAGGTGTTGAATTTAAGAATGTTTCACTTACATACAGTGGTTCAGGTGCACCTTCAGTTGAAGGAATTAATTTCAAGGCTATGAAAGGCCAGACAATCGGTGTTATAGGTGGCACAGGTTCAGGTAAATCCAGTCTTGTTAATCTTATCCCGAGACTGTATGACGCTACACAGGGTGAAGTACTTGTTGATGGTGTAAATGTTAAAGATTATGATATTGAGGCTTTAAGAAATAAGGTCGGTATCGTCATGCAGAAAGCAGTACTTTTCAAAGGTACTATAAGAGAGAATATGTGGATGGGAAAGAAGGGCGCTACTGATGAGCAGATAGATGAAGCACTTGAGATTTCACAGTCTAAGGAATTCGTAGATTCTAAGCAGGGACGTCTGGATTATGTTATAGAGCAGGGAGGTAAGAACCTTTCAGGTGGCCAGAGACAGAGACTTACTATTGCAAGAGCAATCGTAAGAAAGCCGGATGTGCTTATTCTTGATGACAGTGCATCAGCTCTTGATTTTGCAACTGATGCAGCACTTCGAAAAGCTATAAGGGGAATGAACAATTCTCCTACTGTGTTCATAGTTTCACAGAGAGCGGCATCACTTATGTATGCTGATCTCATTATCGTATTAGATGACGGACAGGTTGCAGGAATGGGAACACATGACGAGCTTCTTGCAAATTGTGAGGTTTATAAAGAGATATATGAATCACAGTTTAAGAAAGCAGATTCAGAAGGGGGTGTAGCATAATGAAGAAGAATAAATCAACATTTGTAAAACTCCTTAAAAGAATTAAGAAGCACAGCTTTTTTATAATACTATCGCTTATTATGGCAGCAGTAACTGTTGCAACTACACTTTATGTGCCAATTCTTGTAGGTCGTGGAATTGACTGCATTATCGGTGTGAATAATGTGGATTTTGCAAAGATTGTGAATATACTTATAAGAATTGGTATATTTGTTGGAATTACAGCACTTTCACAGTGGCTTATGAACATATGTAACAACAGAATCACATATGAAGTAACAAGAGATATAAGAAATGAGGCTATAGAAAAAATTCAGGTGCTTCCACTCAAGTACATTGACGGACATTCATATGGTGAGATTGTGAGCCGTGTAATAGCTGATGTTGACCAGTTTGCAGATGGTCTGCTTATGGGATTCACACAGTTTTTTACAGGTGTCATGACTATACTTGGAACACTTATATTTATGATTACAATCAATGCTAAGATTACACTTGCTGTTGTTGTTATCACGCCACTTTCGTTTTTAGTTGCAAGCTTTATTGCCAAGAAGACCTTCAGCATGTTCAAACTCCAGTCTGAGACAAGAGGCGAGCAGACAGCACTTATTGATGAAATGATTGGCGGACAGAAGGTAGTTAAGGCTTACGGATATGAAGATGAGGCGGTAAGAAAATTTGATGAGATTAATGAAAGACTTCAGAAGTATTCCTTAAAGGCAATCTTCTTCTCATCTATAACTAATCCTTCAACAAGATTCGTAAACAGTCTTGTATATGCGAGTGTTGCGATTGTTGGTGCATTTTCGGCTATCAATGGCATTAACGGAGTTAGTGCAGGTATCACAGTCGGTCAGTTATCAAGCTTCTTAAGTTATGCTAACCAGTATACTAAGCCATTTAACGAGATATCAGGCGTTGTCACTGAGCTTCAGAACGCACTTGCCTGCGCAGCCAGAATATTTGAACTTATTGAAGAAGAACCTGAGATTCCTGATACAAAAGATGCAAAGGTTGTTGATGAGGTTGATGGAACAGTTGACCTTAATGATGTGTGCTTCTCTTATGTGCCAGATAAGAAGCTTATTGAGGGCTTCAATCTTCATGTCAAGAAGGGACAGAGAATTGCGATTGTAGGACCTACAGGCTGTGGTAAAACAACAGTTATTAATCTTCTTATGAGATTCTATGATGTTAACAGTGGAAGCATTGATGTATCAGGAACTGATATAAGACAGATGACCAGAAAGTCTTTAAGACAGGGTTTTGGTATGGTTCTTCAGGAGACATGGCTCAAGTCAGGAACTATAAGAGAGAATATCGTAATGGGTAAGCCTGATGCTACAGAGGAAGAGATTATTGCAGCAGCCAAGGCAGCACATTCATATGGATTCATCAAGAGAATGTCTAACGGATTTGACACAGTTATAGGCGAGGATGGTGGAAGCCTTTCACAGGGTCAGAAGCAGCTTTTATGTATAACAAGAATTATGCTTGCAAAGCCGCCAATGCTTATTCTTGATGAGGCTACATCTTCTATTGATACAAGAACAGAGATAAAGATACAGAATGCATTTGCAAAGCTGATGGAGGGCAGAACAAGCTTTATTGTAGCCCACAGACTTTCAACTATCCAGTCTGCGGATGTTATTCTTGTTATGAAAGACGGACATATTATAGAGCAGGGTAATCATGAAGAATTACTGGCTAAGAACGGATTCTATCACAAGCTGTATTACAGCCAGTTTGATACAGCAGCCCAGAATTAATGTGGAGATATATGTATGTTTATAGAGGTGGAGAATATTAGAAAATCATATGGCAGGAAAACGATAGTGCTTAACGGCGCTTCGTTTCATGCTGCCAGCGGAGAGTATATTGCCATAGTCGGTGCCAACGGCTGTGGCAAATCTACTCTTCTGGAGATACTGGCAGGAAGTCTTAAGGCAGATGGAGGAAGTCTTAAGATAGATGGCATTGACGCATTTGCAGATGCAAAGATGTTTCAGAAATATATTGGTTTTGTGCCGCAGGAGAATCCACTTATGGAGAAGCTGTCGGCAAGGGATAATCTTAAATTCTGGTACTGTGATACAGGAAGAAACATGGACGCAGACTTACAGGGCGGTGTTCCTGCAGTGTTAGGAGTGTCAGAATATCTTGATAAACGTGTTGATAAGCTGTCAGGAGGCATGAAGAAGCGCTTAAGCATATGCTGTGCACTGGCTAAGAATCCCCCTGTACTTATATTAGATGAGCCGGGAGCTTCATTAGATATTGTGTGTAAACAGGATATTATGAATTATCTGTCTGCTTACACGAAAAGCGGAGGTACAGTCATCATAACAAGCCACGAAGAAGGTGAATTAAAGCTTGCTGACAGAATGTATCTTTTAAAGAATGGTAAGCTTAATGAACTTGACCATCCGGTTACCGGTAATGAACTTTTAGAGATTATTCACAGATAGATTTAATTGGGGGATTAGATGAGAAGGAAACTGGAATTATTAAAATTGCAGATTAAATCCGCATTTTTATCTATACCGAAGATAATTCTGGGTACGATAGTGACGGCAGTGCTTGTTATTGCAATAAGTACATGCATAGGCATTGCAACGGCACAGGACAGCGACATGAGGATGAAGGTTGCTGTTGTGTATCCTGATTATGATGATACAGAAAACTCTGATTCGGCAGATAATAATAAGGAGTTTCGATATATTAAGATGGCATTCAATTATGTCAGTGAAATAGACACAATTAAGAATGTCTGTACATTTGAATATACTGACAGGCAGCAGGCTATAGATGGTTTAAGAAATAATTATTATGTTATGGCTATTATTGTGCCGGAGAATATGATAAGTGATATTATGTCGGGCGAGAATACACCTGTTGAGGTTGTGTGTCAGTCAGAGGGTGTTAATAATACTTCGATGATATTCCGTGAGATGGTGAGGGCAGGAGGCTCTGACCTTGCAACTGCAGAAGCGGGGATATATACATTTGACGATTTGTTCAATGGTGTGCTTAAGAATTACAGGGGGCTGCGTGGAACACATGAGAATAAGCTTAATGACATATATCTTTCGTATGCACTTAACAGAAGCATATACTTTAAGACAAGAGATATATCGGTTAAAGAAGGCTTGAGTACAGTACAGTTTTATGTATGCACAGCAATTGTGATGCTGCTTTTACTTAGCACAATAACATGTGCCGGCAATATGAAGGGGGAGAGCAGGTCGCTTGCAAAGAGCCTTAAAGGTGCGGGAATATCAGCATTTGATACCGGAATTGCAAGAACTACCGGAGTTGGCATTGTGTATATAATGATATTTGAAGTGCTTTTTATTATAATTAATGTAATGAGGCTGGGGGTGCCTGCAATATCAGGAGTTCTGGCAGTTTCGACAGTTGGAGAATTCATTGCTTCCATACTGGGGATTGTGGTGCTTGTGTATGCGGCAGTTTCATTTATAAACTGTATATTCTCAGTAGTTGACGACACGGTGTATTCAGTTATTACGGTGTGTATCCTTGGAATGGCGTGCATGTATGCATCCGGATGTATTGTTTCATCAGCATTTCTTGCACCGGGTGTGAGGGTTATTGGCATGTATCTTCCGACTAACGGCTTATTCACACTTGCATGTCAGATAATCAAGGGAACTGTGGATATCAGTACCATTATGACAAATGTTATGTGGATAATTATATTTCAGGCAGCAGGGGCATTGGCGGTTAAGATAAGGAGAGACAGATAATGAAGAGATTGTTATACTGGCTGTATCTGCTTGTTAAAAGGCAGTTAAAGAATCCTGTGATTGTCGTGGTGCTTATTGCAATGCCTGTTGCAGCGTTAATAATTACGAATACAGCGTCTCTTAAGGAGAAAGAGCCTGTAAGGGTTGGGATAGTGCTTGAAGATGACGATAAGATTGGCATAATGACAAGAGATTATCTTGTAAATGGCGATTATTCAGTTCAATTCTACGAAGCAGAATCGCAGGAAAAGCTTGAGCAGGATATAATGAATAAATACACAGAGTGTGGCTATGTAGTTGGTACCGGGCTTAAGGATAAGCTTGACAGTGGCAGCTACAGAGACATTATAGAGCTTATTATATGCAGGTCAGATTTTGTCAGCTCAATGACTGATGAGATATTCTTTTCTGCTATGTTTAAGGCATATTCGCCTGAGGTTGCAGTTAATTATGTTGATTCTGTAGACATATTTAAAAAGCATTCAGAAAAGGCAGAAGAAGAGATAAGAAAAGGGTACGAGGAATACATATCCGGAGATGACACATTCAGAATTGATTTTAAGGTGCTGGATGGTGTACAGGATAATGGGACACAGCTTGAAGATAAGACAGGAGAGTTTCCGTTAAGGGCATTACTTATAATTCTTGTATATATAGGCGGACTTTTTGGAATCGTGGAATATTATCTTGATAAGAATTCCGGAACATTTATAACACTGCCTCGTATGTACCGTGTGGCAGGAAAGCCGTTGTATGCATTCATATCGTGTGTACTTTTTGCAGTATCAGCAATGTTAACACTTGCGGTGGCAGGACAGCTTAAGGGCGTAGCAGACATTCTTTATATGGCTGTATATGTAATAGCGGTTACTTTATTTGCATGGCTTGTGGCAATACCTGTTAGGAGTGCCAATGCAATGATTTCAATAATACCGGTGCTTCTTATAGCGTGTCTTATATTATGTCCGGTATTCATTAACATAACGGCATATGTGCCATTTGCAAAATATATAAGAGCATTACTGCTTCCGTGGTATATGCTTAAGTAGGAGGATGGGATACGGTGAATAATAAGAAAAAACGTATATTTGACATTATTCAGATTGGATATGCGGGCGATGTTGCAAGCCGTACAAGTTTTAAGAAATGGTGATACCTTGATTAAATCAGGTGATATAGTATTTGTGTTCTCAAAGCGTTATATGGCAGATGCACAGACAATAAGTGTATAGATGGTGAATGATTATGATGATATTTGTGACAACGACAGATTCATTAACTGATGAAAAGTTATATGAAAAGGCCTATTCGCTTATTCCGGAATACAGGAAAACTAAGGCTGATAAGATGAAAATGCGTGAAAATAAGCTGCAAACCGTGACGGCAGGCCTACTTCTTAATTATGCGGTAGGAAAATGGTCTATAAAAACAGAAGAAAGAGATTATAAAACAGATGAAAATCTATATGAGAAGGTGGATATTATTTCTTTGATTGAAGCGAATAATCCGTACTTTGATTATGAAATAGCATATAATTCGCAAGGAAAACCTTATTTTTTGTCAAATCGTGAAATTTTTTTCAATATTTCACATTCGTCTAATTATGTAGCGTGCGTGATAGGCGACAGACCGGTAGGAATTGATATTGAAAAAGCCCGCAAAGGTAGACAGAATCTGGCAAAACGCTTCTTTGACATATCTGAAGCAGAATGGATTAAAGAGTGCGATAGTGATCAAAGATTCTTCAGAATATGGACATTAAAAGAGGCTTATGGCAAGGCTACAGGTCAAGGTGTGCTTGACATTTTGGACAAAATAGTTTATAGATTAGAGAAAGGGAAAATGAAAGCATATATGTGCGGACTTCCCCAGAATTTCACTATTGTAGAAAAGGAATTTGATGGATTCAGTTTATCGGTAATACAATTGTGAAATCCATATCCGACTATTCATTATACAGTTGAAAAATATTAATAATGGCAGTATAATATAGAATATGTATATCTATGGAAGAGCCTAAGGAGGGTTTATGAGCAGAAATCATTTTAATGAATTAAGTCCATGTGAAGCATTAATTATGAAGCTTATATGGGAAGCACCACAGGATATTCCTGTACAGGAACTTATTGATCAGTTAAGAGACGATTATGGTAAGGATTACGCAAGAACAACAGTTGTTACTTTCGTAGGTAAGTTGAAGGACAAGAGATTTGTTGATACATACCGTAAAGGAAAGGCAGCTTTCATTCATCCACTTCGTTCAGAAGAAGAATATAGAAGACAGCTTTTAAAGGAAGAAGCTGATTTCTGGTTCAACGGAAAGGCTGTTGATATGGTTGCTTCTATTTGTGAATCACAGAAGTTAGAAGACGATGAAGTTAAGAGAATTAAGAAGATTCTTAATGGTCTTAATAAATAATAATTTTATAAGCAAAAGCAATAAAAAACATCACCTGATACGAAAGTCGGATTCGTCAGGTGATGTTTTTTGTTATGCATATATAATATAATTAATGGTTTTTATTCTGATATTCAAGTGCTGCTGTTATGAAGCCTCTGAATAATGGATGTGGACGATTAGGTCTTGACTTTAACTCTGGATGAGCCTGTGTGGCAATAAACCATGGGTGATTCTTTAATTCTATCATCTCAACAATTCTTCCGTCAGGAGATATTCCTGAAAGCATCATACCATTCTCAGTAAGAACTTTTCTGTAATCATTATTAACTTCATATCTGTGTCTGTGACGTTCATGTATAAGCTCTTCGCCATAGAGTTCATAAGCCTTGCTTGTTTTATCAAGTACACAAGGATAAGAACCAAGTCTTAATGTACCGCCGATATCATCAATGCCTTCCTGGTCTGGCATAAGATGTATAACAGGGTGAGTTGTGTTAGGATTAAGTTCAACACTGTGTGCGTCGTCATATCCTATAACATTTCTTGCAAATTCAACAATTGAAAGCTGCATTCCCAGGCACAATCCTAAGAATGGAATATTATGTTCTCTGGCATAACGGATAGCTTCAATCTTTCCTTCTGTACCTCTGTCACCGAATCCACCTGGAACTAATATGCCAGATACGTCAGAGAGAAGCTCATCAGCAGTTTCAGGAGTTACAGTTTCTGAATCAATCCATTTGATAGTTACATCACATGAATTATATACACCACCATGCTTTAATGCTTCTACAACACTGATATAAGCATCATGAAGCTGGATATATTTACCAACTAATGCAACAGTTACCTTCTTAGTAGGATTCTTCCAGGCCTTGCACATTGCTCTCCATTCATCAAGGTCTGGTTCTGGACAGTCAAGGTGTAAACATTCACATGCTACCTGTGCAAGATGTTCTTCTTCCATCGCAAGAGGTGCATCATAAAGAATCTCAACATCTAAGTTCTGAAGTACATGAGACTTAGGTACATTACAGAAAAGTGCTATCTTGTCTTTGATACCAGCCTCAAGTGGATGTTCGGTACGGCACACAAGAATATCTGGACGGATTCCCATTCCCTGAAGTTCCTTAACACTTGCCTGAGTTGGCTTAGTCTTCATCTCACCAGATGCTTTAAGATAAGGAATAAGTGTTACGTGAATAAGAATTGCGTTCTCATGTCCGACTTCATGCTGGAACTGTCTGATTGCCTCAAGGAAAGGCTGACTCTCGATATCTCCAACAGTACCACCAACTTCTATAATTGCAATCTTAGTTTCATCAGTTGAATAATCTCTGAAAAAACGGCTCTTTATTTCATTAGTAATATGAGGGATTACCTGAACTGTGCCTCCACCGAAATCTCCACGGCGTTCCTTCTGTAATACAGACCAGTATACTTTACCGGTAGTTACATTAGAATTCTTATTAAGGCTCTCATCAATAAATCTTTCATAGTGACCAAGGTCAAGGTCTGTCTCAGCACCATCGTCAGTTACGAAAACTTCTCCGTGCTGGATAGGGTTCATAGTACCTGGATCAATATTAATATAAGGGTCAAACTTCTGCATGGTTACAGAAAAACCACGGGCTTTAAGCAGTCTGCCTAAAGATGCGGCAGTGATACCTTTTCCTAAACCGGAAACAACACCACCTGTTACAAATACATATTTAACAGCCATCTTTTCCTCCAATCTGAATGTGTAATCAAAAAAATATGCAATATTATACAGCCCTGTATTATAAATTTCCATAGTTTAAACAAAAAAACTAAGAATATAAAGTAAATATAAACATCTTATTAAACACTTAGATTTTGGTTGATTTATATTTTTCCCTTCTTTATAATGAAAACAGACTTATTTGGAAATGCTTAAGATAAGTACAGTATCATATCAGGAGAAGAGTATGGATAATTATAACAACAACGGTTATGACAATGGTTATAATAATAACGATAACCGCAACAATAATCGTAATAACAACAATAATAACAATAATAACAAGAAGCCAAAGAATGTTAACCTTATAATATTCATTATTATAGCGGCAGTTGTAACATTTATAGGACTCACGCTTCTTAGCAATATGTTTAGGAATGCGACATACAAGGAGATAAGCTACGACCAGTTCATGCAGATGATTGATGAAGATAAGGTAAAGAAAGTAGCATTAGAGCAGGACAGAATTCTTATTACACCAGTTGAAGAGGAGAAACAGTCTGGCATAGCAGGAGTTTCATACACATATTATACAGGGTATGTTAATGATGATACTCTTGTACCACTTCTTAAGAGAAAGGGTATTGAGTTTGAAGGATATATTCCGGATTCGAGTTCTTCAATTGTAGAATTTCTGCTTGCATATGTACTGCCATTTTTATTCATATATATAATCTTTGCATTTGTATATAGAAGAATTGCTAAGAATGGTGGAATGATGGGCGGAATGGGCGTTGGAAAGAGCAACGCCAAAGTATATGTCCAGAAAAAGACAGGTGTTACATTCAAGGATGTTGCAGGTCAGGATGAAGCTAAGGAATCACTTACAGAAATTGTTGATTTCTTACATTACCCTGAGAAATATGCCAAGATTGGTGCAAAGCTTCCTAAGGGTGCACTTTTAGTAGGACCTCCGGGAACAGGTAAGACGCTTCTTGCTAAGGCTGTAGCCGGTGAGGCAGATGTACCGTTCTTCTCACTTGCAGGTTCTGATTTTGTAGAGATGTTCGTTGGTGTTGGTGCATCACGAGTAAGAGATTTGTTCAAGGAAGCAACTAAGCAGGCTCCATGTATTATATTTATTGATGAGATTGATGCTATTGGTAAGAGCAGAGATTCCAAGTATGGTGGTGGCAATGACGAGCGTGAGCAGACATTGAACCAGTTACTTGCAGAGATGGATGGTTTTGATTCATCTAAGGGAATATTCATTCTGGCAGCAACTAACAGACCGGAAGTACTTGATAAGGCTTTACTTAGACCAGGTCGTCTCGACAGAAGAATTACCGTTGACAGACCTGATAAGAAGGGAAGAATTGAGACTCTTAAGGTACATTCTAAGGATGTGCTTATGGACGATACAGTTGATTTTGATGAGATTGCAATGGCAACAAGCGGTCTTGTTGGTTCAGACCTTGCTAATATCATTAATGAAGCTGCTATTGCGGCAGTTAAGAATGGAAGAAACGTTGTTACCCAGAAGGACCTTCTTGGTGCTTTTGATACAGTTGTAGCAGGTAAGGAGAAGAAGGAAAGAGTTCTTAGCAAGAAGGAAAAGCAGGTTGTTGCTTACCATGAGATTGGACATGCCCTTATAAGAGCTATCAAGAATAATTCTGATCCGGTCCAGAAGATTACTATTATACCTCATACTAATGGTTCACTTGGTTATGTGCTTAACTTCCCAGAGGAAGAGAAGCATCTTGAGACTAAGGATGAACTTATGACAGACCTTATATCACTTGTTGGTGGACGTGCTGCAGAAGAAGTTGTATTTGGTTCAGTTACTAATGGTGCTTATGATGATATCAAGAAAGCAACTAACCTTGCCAAGACAATGATTACAAGATACGGTATGTCAGACAGATTCGGACTTGTTGCATTATCAACAGTCGAAGATGAGTATCTTAGCGGAAGAGCATCTATGAACTGTGCACAGGCAACAGAGGCTGAAGTTGATGACGAGGTAAAGAAGCTTATTGCGTCATGTTATGAAGAGGCTAAGCAGATTATAAGAGAGAACAGAGAAGTAATGGATCAGCTTGCAAGATATCTGTATGACCATGAGACTATCACAGGCAAGGAATTCATGAAGATATTCAGAGAGGCAAAGGGAATACCTGAACCGGTTGATACTTCATTATTCTCAACATCAGAGAAAGTGGCAGAAAGCGTAACATTTAATGAAGATGGAAGCTATTCATCGACAGTTAGTGGTGAGCCGGAAAGCGATATATGGAAGAATATTGGCAGTCATTCAGACGATAATGAATCTGATGATACAGCTAAAGAAAAAGAAGATGATTAATAATAAAGGGGCATATCACATTGTGATATGCCCCTTATATCAACGCTTATTCTTTTCAGATATGTGTGAATGATATCCTGACGAAGTGCTTTCAATAGATTGTGAAGCAACGTCAGCAGCATCTTTAAGAGCGGTCTGTTCAGACTGTTCTTTAGCAGAACTGATTCTGGATTCAATTTTTTTAAGAAAAACATATGTAAGATATTCGCGGGACGGAGTTGGGATAATACATCCATAAATGTAGCGTTCTCCATACAACTGGCTGCGTATGATAAAACATTTAAAATGAAAGTTAAACTGCTTTCCGTTTGCCTGATCTGAAAATGTTATATATGTATTATTATAGTTATATAATAGTTCGTTGCTGGTTGAAAATGAAAGTCCTTTATCACTGACATCAATTAACGTTACCGGAATATCAGTTTCTGTGGTATCTGATGAGATATGTCCCAAAGCCATGGTTGAAATGCGCTGATTAAATCTTCTGTCGCATTCAGAGGCAATGCTGGCAAAAACATTGGTCGAGATTTTGTAGTAAGCAGATGCGAAACCGGTTGATTTATAAGTGATAGTTTCTATGTTAATATTCTTCCAGACTACACGGTTCTTTGTTGCTGGGTCTATGGTATAAAGATTAAATAAAATATCCTTATAAGAAGAAAAATCTATTACAGCACCTTTTGATGTAAAAGGCGCTATGAGAATGTAGCCATTCTTGGATGCAACAACAGAGGAAGGCATCTCGTAGCTGACATTATCTATGGATATTTCAATTGAAATTGGCCCGCCTACGGGAATATCAGATATTAACATAATACAACTCCCTTACATTAATAATTAAATATAGAATATCATAAAATTGCTGATTAATAAACGAAAATATGTTATATTTTTTTACATAGGGAGGAGATGCTATGAGTTTTACACATTTGCATGTGCATACTGAATATTCATTGCTGGATGGCTCCAGTAAGATAAAAGAGATTACTAAACGGGCAAAGGAACTTGGCATGGACAGCCTTGCAATAACTGACCATGGTGTGATGTATGGTGTTATTGAATTTTACGAGGCGGCTAAGAAGGCAGGAATCAAGCCTGTTCTTGGTTGTGAGGTGTATGTAGCTCCGGGGTCAAGGTTTGATAAAGGCGCAGGACAGAGTGAGGATAAATATAATCACCTTGTATTACTGGCAGAGAATAACACCGGATATCAGAATCTTATGAAGATAGTCTCAAAGGGGTTTACAGAAGGCTTTTACTATAAGCCGAGAGTAGACAAGGAAGTGCTAAGGGAATATCACGAGGGAATTATTGCTACGAGTGCGTGCCTTGCAGGTGAGGTGCAGAGATATCTGTCAAGAGGCATGTATGAGACTGCAAGAGATGCTGCACTTGAACTTCAGGATATATTTGGAAAGGGAAATTTCTTTCTTGAATTACAGGATCACGGAATAGCAGAACAGCACTATGTCAATCCACAGCTTATGCGTATGCATAATGAGACCGGAATTGAACTGGTATGTACGAATGATGTTCATTATACCTATGCAGATGATGTAGATGCACATGATATATTATTGTGTATACAGACAGGCAAGAAGCTTTCTGATGAAAACAGGATGCGATATGAGGGTGGACAGTTCTATTTAAAGTCAGAGGAAGAGATGGCGGAATTGTTCAAATACGCACCGGAAGCAGTTGAGAACACTCATAAGATAGCAGAAAGATGTAATGTTGAGATAGAATTCGGAGTTACAAAGCTGCCAGCATTTGATGTGCCTGAAGAATATGGAAAGAATTCATGGGTGTATCTTAATGCTTTATGTTATGAGGGATTAAAGAAGAGATATCCGGACAAGACCGCAGATGTATGCATTGAAGATATTATAGAGCAGGCAAAAGCATCAATAGTTGCAGACAGAAAAGATGTTGTTATAAAAAGAGCAGAGGATTCGAATGATATATTCCAGAGACTTTCTTACGAGCTGTCAGTTATCTATTCAATGGGATATGTCGATTATTTCCTGATTGTGTGGGATTACATTAATTATGCCAAGACACATGATATTCCGGTTGGACCCGGACGAGGCTCGGCGGCAGGAAGTCTTGTGTCATACTGTCTTGGAATAACAACGCTTGACCCTGTTAAATACAATCTTGTATTTGAACGATTTCTGAATCCTGAGCGTGTGTCCATGCCCGATATTGACGTGGACTTTGCACCAGAAGGCAGACAGAAAGTTATTGATTATGTTATAGAAAAATATGGTAAAGAATGTGTGTGCCAGATAATCACATTTGGAACTATGGCAGCAAGAGCCGTTATTAAAGATGTCGGAAGGGTTATGGATCTTCCATATGCGATGGTTGATAACATTGCGAAGATGATACCACAGAAGGTTGGTGTTACGATTGACAGTGCAATGAATGGTGACGCAGACAGGGACATTAAGCCAAATGCTGAGTTTAAGGCATTGTATGAAGCTGATGAGACAGTGAGAGATCTTATAGATAAAGCAAAGAGACTTGAAGGACTGCCAAGGCATGCTTCAGTGCATGCATCAGGTGTTCTTATCAGTCAGAAGGATGTTGGAGAGTATGTTCCGGTTGCAGTTGGAGCAGATAATGTTAAGGTTACGCAGTTTGAAGGTCCTACTCTGGAACATTTGGGACTGTTAAAATTCGACTTTTTAGGTCTTAGAAACTTAACTGTAATCCAACAGACTGAAAAATGTGAACAGCAGATTGACCCTGCATTTTCGGTGGATAATATACCATATAACGATAAGGCTGTATTTGAATGTATAAGTCAGGGCAAATGTGCAGGTATATTCCAGTTAGAGAGTGGCGGAATGAAAAACTTCATGAAAGAGTTAAAACCGGATTGTTTAGAGGATTTAATTGCCGGTATATCGCTTTACAGACCGGGACCAATGGATTTCATACCACAGTATATTAAAGGAAAAGAGAACGCGGGAAACATAACCTATGAATGCCCGCAGTTAGAGTCAATCTTAGAGCCGACATATGGCTGTATGGTTTATCAGGAGCAGGTTATGCAGATTGTCCGTGACCTTGCCGGATATTCGTGGGGCGGTAGTGATAATGTGCGAAGAGCAATGGCTAAGAAAAAGCTTGATGTAATGGAGCAGGAACGTCAGAATTTCGTATACGGTAATGAGGCTAACGGAGTACCAGGCTGTATTAAGAATGGCATAAGTGAACAGACTGCCAATAAGATATATGATGAGATGAAGGACTTTGCAAAATATGCATTTAACAAATCACATGCGGCATGCTATGCGGTTGTGGCATACCAGACTGCATATCTGAAAGTACATTTTCCTGTACAGTATATGGCATGGCTGATATCAAGTGTAACTGATAAAACAAGTAAGGTTGCAGAATATATTCTTGCAGCAAGAGAGATGGGAATTAGTATTCTTCCTGTTGATGTCAATAAATCAGTTGCTGAGTTCGGTGTTGAAGGTAAGAACATAAGGTTTGGATTTAATGCGGTAAAGAGTATGGGAAGACCTACAATTACTGCGATTATTGAAGAAAGAACCAATAATGGCGATTTTCACTCCATGCAGGATTTTATTACAAGGATGGCAGGGGTAATTAATAAGAGAACAGTGGAACATCTTATACTTGCAGGTGCATTTGACACATTTGGTAATACAAGACGGGGCATGATGAATGTCTATGAGAGAATGATTGATAGTGCTGTTAAGCAGAATAAAGATGCTATTTCAGGACAAATGTCACTATTTGATTTCGTAAGTGAAGAGGATAAACAGAGCCTTGAAATGAAAGTGCCTGATATTCAGGAGTTTGAAAAGGAGGATCTGCTTGAACGGGAAAAAGAAGTTCTCGGTGTATATGTAACAGGACATCCGCTGGATGAATATACTGGTATGTGGGAGAAGCATATTTCTGCGAGAAGTACAGATTTTCTTATTGATGAGGAAACCGGACAGGCAAAGCTTATGAACGGTTCAAAGCAGACGATAGGTGGCCTTATAAGTAACATTAAGGTTATTACTACCGGTTCAGGCCAGCAGATGGCGTACCTTACAATAGAAGATTTTGTTGGAAGCGTTGAGGTAATCATGTTTGCAAGAAATTATCAAAAATATAAAAGACTTTTTGATACGACCAACAAAGTATTTGTTACGGGAAGAATACAGGCAGATGCCGACAAACCAGCAAGACTTACGGCAGACAGTGTTGTGAGCTTTGACAGTGTTCCAAGAAGATTGTGGCTTAGGTTTGACAGTCTTGCTGAGTATGAGACACACAGGGATGAGCTTACTGATATTTTTAAAGAATCGGACGGTAAAGACACAGTCACAATATATTGTGTGGCAGAAAAACAGAGAATAGCGCTTCCACAGAGTCAGTGCGTGAAGGTGACATCAGACCTGCTTTATATTCTTAAGAGTAAATATGGTGAGAAAAATGTTGCTACAACATAAATTTTAATTAACATTGGTAAAAAATTATCAAAAAAAGAAGATTTTTCTTTTATAATGTGGTAACATAAAGCAGAAAATAATATTAAGAGATAAGAAAGGGGAAGTTATGGCAAAGGAAATTAAAACAATCGGCGTATTAACAAGTGGTGGAGATGCTCCAGGCATGAATGCTGCTATCCGTGCAGTTGTAAGAACTGCTTTGAATAAGGGACTTAAGGTCAAGGGTATTCAGAAGGGCTATAACGGACTTCTTAATGATGAGATAATTGATATGGACAAGCGAAGCGTTGCTGATATTATCCAGCGTGGTGGAACAGTCCTCTATACAGCACGATGCATGGAATTCATGACTGAAGAAGGTCAGAAGAGAGGTGCTGAAGTATGCAGAAAGCATGGAATTGACGGTATAGTTGTAATCGGTGGAGATGGTTCTTTCAGAGGTGCACAGAAGCTTGCAGCACAGGGAATTAATACTATCGGACTTCCGGGAACAATTGATCTTGATATTGCATGTACAGATTATACTATTGGATTTGATACTGCTGTTAATACAGCAATGGAAGCTATTGATAAGATAAGAGATACATCTACATCACATGAAAGATGCAGTATTATTGAGGTTATGGGAAGAAATGCAGGATATATTGCATTGTGGTGTGGTATTGCCAATGGAGCAGAGGATATCCTTCTTCCGGAAAGATATGACAATGATGAGCAGGCTCTTATTAATCATATTATAGAAGGAAGAAAGAAGGGCAAGAAACACCATCTTATTATTAATGCTGAAGGTATCGGACATTCTACAGGAATGGCAAGAAGAATTGAAGCTGCAACAGGTATTGAGACAAGAGCTACTATTTTAGGATACATGCAGCGTGGTGGTTCACCAACATGTAAGGACAGAATGTATGCGTCTATTATGGGTGCTTATGCGGTTGATCTTCTTGCTGAAGGAAAGAGTAACAGACTTGTAGCATACAAGGATGGTAAGTTTGTTGATTATGATATTGATGAAGCACTTGCCATGACTAAGGATATTAATGATTATGAATTTAATATAAGTGCATTACTTTCTAAGTAATGCATGGCAGAAAGGTAACCTCATAATGATAACCAGTACGAGCAGTTCACAGGTAAAGCATGTTATATCATTGCTTTCTAAGGCCAGGGAAAGAAAGAAGAATAAAGAATATGTTGTAGAGGGAGTCCGCATGGTATCTGAGGTGCCAGCAGATTTGCTGGTGAAGATATATATGTCTGAAAGATTTCATAGTAACAATCCTGAGTATGTGCATGAGCTGGTTAAGAAGCAGGGGATTTCTTCTGACAATATTGAGATTGTCGCCGATAATGTATTTGACAGAATGTCACAGACACAGACACCACAGGGGATTATGGCGGTTGTAAGAATGAAGGACAGCAGTATTTCAGATATGCTTACCGACAATCCGTTGCTGATTCTTGTTGAGAATCTTCAGGATCCGGGTAATCTGGGAACTATATTAAGGATGGGTGAAGGTGCAGGCGTTACCGGAGTTATTATGAGCTCTAATACTGTGGATATATATAATCCTAAGACAATAAGGTCAACAATGGGTTCTATATTCAGAGTGCCATTTGTTTATGTGCAGGATTTTAGCGATGCAGTTTCACAGTGTCAGAATGCAGGAATTAAGGTATATGCTGCACATCTTGACGGAAAGAATACATATCTTGGTGAAGATTACAGGGAAGGAACCGCATTTCTAATAGGCAATGAGGGGAATGGACTTACAGATGATATCACTAAGCAGGCAGATACACTTATAAGAATTCCGATGCAGGGAGAGGTTGAATCTCTTAACGCGGCAATAGCATGTACAATTCTTACATACGAAGCTGTCAGACAGAGAAGTGTGTAGATAACCAACTATATATATGGTCATATACTATATTTTGCAAAATGAATTTAATAAACAAACCCGCAAACCCGCTCTATGAGCGGGTTTTAACATATTTGACAAATTACTGTAACTTTGCTATTATATTTCCGTAATAAATTGTAACATTTCTGTAACAATTTACAGGCGAAGCTAAATAAGCCGCCGGAAAGGGAAGTATAATATGAAACTTAGAAGTAGCAAAGCTGCTTGCTATGTGGGAGCTGCAATTGTGTTATTTATGACACCGGTTCTTCCAGCAGTGGCAACTACCTATGAGAAAACACAGAATACTGACACGGGAATTAAGGTTGCATCTTATTCAGCTAATACAGAAGAGGTTCTTGTGACTGGGTATGAAGAAACAGGAACATACAAGAACAAGGCAGTAGCAATTACTGATCCTTATCTTGATGTTTATGACACTTCTGACGAAGAGACAGCACAGGTTGTGGGAAGATTATATACTAACACACTTGTAGATGTTGATATGGTCGGAAAGGAATGGACTAAAGTTAGTTCAGGAAACTGCGAAGGTTATGTACAGACACAGTGCTTATGTTTTGGAGAAGAAGCAGAGGCTATAGCAGAACAGATTGGAACAGATAATCTTCTTGCAGGATATACAATAGCAGAGATTGAAGCTATTGAAGCAGAAGAAGAGGCTGAAAGACTTGCAGAAGAAGCAAGACTTGAGGCAGAGGCAGAAGCTGAAAGAGCAGCGGCTGCAGCAGAGGAAGCAAGACGACAGAAGATAATTGCTAATACAATATCAGGAACAGATATAACATATAACCCAACTATGAGCGTATCAGACGATGATATATGGCTTATGGCATGTATCATAGACTGGGAGGCTGCATATCAGCCATATGCAGGGAAGCTCGCTGTTGCAAATGTTATTCTTAACAGAGTGCGAAGCGGACATTATCCGGGTACAGTTTCGGGTGTTGTTTATCAGAGATCACAGTTCTCTGGTGTATCAGATGGCGCGGGTAATCCATCAGACAGATTTGCAGCAAGACTTGCAAATGGTCCGAGAAACACAGAATGCATGCAGGCAGCACTTGAAGCATTATCAGGCGTTAATAATATAGGTGGTTATACATCATTCAGGGCATTATATACTGTAGATGTTAACAACTATTCAGATTTTGTAATAATTGGAGATCATATATTCCATTAAGGGATAAAAAAGGTGGTGTGGTTTTCTTCCGTACAAACTACGCTACATAATAATAAGCATTGAGCGTGGAAGGCTGTTTAAGTTTTCGTTACGCTGTCAACGCACATCCGTGTGCGAGACAGCTCGCGCGTCCGTCCGTGGACGCGCGTACACTTAGGTAGTGACTTTGCTCAATGCTTTTATTATGTGCATAGTTTGCAGTCAGAAAAGCCACACCACCTTTTTTACTGGCGGACGGAAGGTGTGGCAGATGCGGAATATTCATGGGACGTGGCAAAGCCCCTCCCATGAATTTTGATGGAAAGTAGAGTGGTTGTGCAGCCTTTTAAACTGGCAGCCGAAAGGCGAACCAGTCCGGAGAGGTGTAGGAGAGGAAAGCTACTCTGACCTGAATTTGGAGAAGTGTGGAGGAAGGGAGGTTGTGGGGGATGGCGGAGAGCTGACTTTAAACTGAACGCATAATAAAGGTACTGGGCATGTAGAAGGAACGAGTGTACACGCGTCCATGGACGGACGCGTGAGCTGGCACGCACAAGGATGTGCGTTGCCAGCGTTAACGACAGGAGAAGAAACCCCAAACCGCCCAGTGCCTATTATTATGTAGAGAAGTTTAACGGAAGCTATCCGCTATCTTCCACAACCGACCGTTTTGCAACTACACAAATTAAACAACGCATTTGACGAAGTACTATAATTGCGATAGAATGAACAAAGTTATTAATTATTCAATGTATGCGAATTTGCCATACAGACAGGAGGATGTCATGGATTTAAAGGGACGCGACTTTTTAACACTCAAGGATTACACACCTGAGGAGATTTTATATTTGATAGACTTAGCAGCAGAGCTTAAGGATAAGAAGAAAAAGGGCATTGTAGAACAGCCACTTATCGGAAAGAATGTTGCACTTATATTCGAGAAGACAAGTACAAGAACACGTTGCTCATTTGAGGTGGCAGCACATGACCTTGGTATGGGTGTTACATATCTTGACCCTACAGGTTCACAGATAGGCAAGAAGGAGAGCATTGCTGATACAGCAAGAGTTCTCTGTACAATGTTTGAAGGAATCGAATACAGAGGATTCGGTCAGGAGATAGTTGAAGACCTTGCAAAATATTCAAGCGTGCCTGTATGGAACGGACTTACTAACGAATACCATCCAACACAGATGCTTGCAGATATGCTTACAATCAAGGAAAAGCTTGGCGGATTAAAGGGCGTTAAGTTCGTATACATGGGTGATGCAAGATACAACATGGGTAATTCACTTATGATTGTCTGCGCTAAGTTAGGACTTCATTATACAGCCTGCACAGCTAAGGAATATTTCCCAGACAAGGAACTTGTTGCACAGTGTGAGGAATGGGCAAAGATAAGCGGTGGTTCTGTAACACTTACAGAAGATGTTAAGGCAGGAACTAAGGACGCAGATGTATTATACACAGATGTATGGGTATCAATGGGCGAGCCTGATGAAGTATGGGCTGAAAGAATCAAGGCACTTCTTCCATATCAGGTTAACAAAGCAGTTATGGACAATGCTTCTAAGGACGCAATATTTATGCATTGTCTTCCTGCATTCCATGACCTTAAGACTAAGATTGGTAAAGAGATTCATGACAAATTCGGTCTTGATGAGATGGAAGTTACTGATGAAGTATTTGAGTCAGAGCAGTCAGTTGTATTCGACGAGGCAGAGAACAGAATGCATACAATCAAGGCTGTAATGGCAGCTACACTTGGAGCTTATAAGTAAAAATGTAATTCGCAACGGTTAATTCGTAAGGTATGGAGGCGTTATGTATTATACAACGAGTGGCGCGTACAGAAAGAGCAAGATGCTCATAGACTATGTCAATATAGCACTCACATTTGCAATAGGAGTGGTATTCATAATTATACTTTTCCTGCGCAGCGGAAGCGGAATATTATTCGCTGTGGAATTCATGCTGGGAGCATTAGTTAACGGACTTACAGCGGCTAAGAATTTCATGAGCGACAGAACAGTGTCAGGCGTTATTCTTACGGTTGTTACGTTAGGACTTCTGCTTATGGCAGTAATAGCATGGCGGGTAATGGTATGAAGACTAAGATTTTAAATGTTTTGAGAAAATCAGATGGATATGTGTCAGGACAGGCACTGTGCAATATGTTGGGGGTTTCAAGAACGGCTGTCTGGAAGGTGATAAACCAGTTAAAAGAAGAAGGCTATGTTATAGAGGCAGTCCAGAATAAGGGATATCATATAACAAAGTATCCTGATATTCTTACATCAGGCGAGATAATGAGTCAGCTTACCTGTGTGGATACAGGCAGTACAACCGGGATTATCCGCGATGTAGTGTATTATGACGAGACAGATTCTACTAACAACGAAGCTAAGAGAGCGGCAGAGAGAGATAATGCAGCGGATGGAACACTTTATATAACAGAGAGCCAGACAGGTGGTCGGGGAAGACGCGGACGAAACTGGGTTTCTCCTGCAGGAAGTGGGATATGGATGTCGCTTCTTTTAAGACCGGATATAGCACCAGTCAATGCGTCAATGCTTACAATAGTGGCAGCCATGGCTGTTCAGGAGGCAATCCACAAGGTTATTACAGAGGACGGACATGTCGCAGAGTGCCGTATAAAGTGGCCTAATGATATAGTTCTTAATAAGAAGAAAGTATGTGGAATATTAACAGAGATGAGTGCTGAGATGGATTACATACATTATGTGGTTATCGGCATGGGAATTAATGTTAATACGACAGAATTTGATGATTCAATCAAGGCAACAGCTTCTTCATTGTATCTTGAGACTGGCGACCATCTGAAAAGAAGCCGTATAGTAGCCGCATTTTCAGAGAGCTTTGCAAAGTACTATGATACATTTGTTAAGACACAGAATCTGGCTGGGCTTAAAGAAGACTATAATTCAATGCTTGTCAATAAGGGCGGCGACGTCAAGGCAATATATGCTGACAAGGAAATTGTTGGAAAAGCACTTGGAATCAATGATGAGGGTGAGCTTATCATTAAGACAGACGAGGGCGAGAAGATTATCAGAACCGGAGAGGTTTCTGTGAGAGGATTATATGGATATGTTTGATGAAAATGTAGTTTTATGTGTATCTAATTCTTATGAGAAGAAATACTATTTTAACCCTGATTTCGATAAGCTTCCGGAAGATGTAAAGAACGAACTGAAGATTATGTGCGTTCTTTTTACAGAGGAAGTTGGCGGAATACTTGATATGGAATTCGATGAGGAGGGCAATCTTTTGTTCAAATCATCAGCAGACGAGGGCGATTTACTGTATGACGAGATAGCATGCGGTATGCTTGTCAAGAAGTATCAGTATGAGAAGAGAGAGCTTCTTGAATCACTTGAGATGTTCTTCAAGGTATTCTTCTTAGGCATGGAGTGATTATGAGAATTGGAAATGTTGAGATAAAGAATAATATTGCATTGGCACCGATGGCAGGAGTAACAGACCTGCCATTTCGACTTTTATGCAAGGAGCAGGGCTGTGGGCTTATGTGTACAGAGATGGTCAGTGCCAAAGCAGTTCTGTATAACAATAAGAATACAGAAGACCTGATGAAGACGGTGCCGGGGGAGCGTCCGCTTGCATTGCAGCTTTTCGGTTCAGACCCTGATATCATGGCAGATATAGCGAAGAGACTTTCTGAAAGAGAGTTTGATATAATTGATGTCAATATGGGATGTCCTGTTCCAAAGGTAGTCAATAATGGCGAAGGTTCGGCACTTATGAAGGACCCTGTGCTTGTCGGAAGAATAGTCGAGAAGATGGCTGATGCACTTGATAAGCCACTTACAATCAAGATAAGGGCAGGATTTGATGAGAATAGTATAAATGCGCCTGAGATAGCACATGTTATTGAGGAGTCAGGCGGGGCTGCCGTTGCAGTCCATGCAAGAACAAGGCAGCAGTATTATTCAGGACATGCAGACTGGGATATAATAAGACAGGTCAAAGAAGCAGTATCGATTCCAGTTATTGGTAATGGCGATATTAAAAGCGGCGAAGATGCTGTTAATATGATGAAGCAGACAGGCTGTGACGGAATAATGATTGGAAGGGCCGCAAGGGGAAATCCATGGATATTCAGACAGGTTTCTGAATATATGAATAATGGTACAATAATTGAACCACCATCCGTTGAAGAAATATGCCAGATGATTAAGAGACATGCCAAAGGATTGTGTGAGATAAAAGGCGAGTTTACAGGAATCCGCGAGATGAGAAAACATTTTGCATGGTATACAGCAGGAATCAAGCATGCAGCAGCATTAAGAAATGAAGCTAACCAGATTACTAATCTGGAACAGTTTGATGGGCTTGTGGATAGGATACTGGAAGGGCTGCATTGACAGACAGGAACTGATAGTTTATAATATTGTGACGCTTGTGGGGTTTTATTCTCTAGTAGAGCAGAAGCATATTAGTGTAGCATATATATAGAAAGGTGATAAGAACATGGCAGAGAAACAGTTTCTTACTAAAAAGGGGTATGACGAAAGAGTAGCAAGACTTGAGGAGCTTAAGGTTGTCAGAAGAAAGGAAGTTGCTCAGAAGTTAAAGGAAGCAAGAGAACAGGGAGATTTATCAGAGAACGCTGAGTACGATGCAGCTAAGGATGAGCAGAGAGATATCGAAACAGAAATCGCAGAACTTGAAGCAATTCTTGCAAACTGTGAGGTTATTCAGGATAACGATAAGAATAAAGATGTAGTTAAGATGGAGAGCGTTGTTGTACTTCACGATGTAGAATTCGATGAGGATATCGAGTACACAATCGTTGGTTCATCAGAGGCAGACAGCCTTAATAACAAGATTTCTAATGAGTCACCACTTGGTGCAGCTCTTATTGGAAAGAAGAAGGGTGACACTGTTAAGGTAGAAGCACCTGTTGGAGAGATTGAATATACAGTTGTATCTGTAAAGAACGACTAATAAAGATATATTTCAGTAACGTATAGAAAAGGAGATACTCATTCATGGGAGATAATAAATCTGCACAGCAGCCTGACGTTAACGAGCAGATTAAGGTTCGTATGGAAAAGTTAAAGAACCTTCAGGACGCAGGTAAGGATCCATTTCAGATAACAAAGTATGATGTAACACATCACACAGACGAAATAAGAGCTATCTATGAAGCACATGAGAAGGAACTTCTCGGTGACAGACCAGCAGTTAATACTGAAGGTTTAGATGAGCAGCAGGCAAGAGAAGCAGTTAATGCCGATTACAATGAGAGAAGAGCCATTATGGACGCTTCTCCAATCAATGTAAGCTTTGCCGGACGTATGATGTTCAAGAGAGTAATGGGGAAGGCATCTTTCTGTAACATTGCTGATCTTAAGGGCAGAATGCAGGCATATATTTCAAGAGATGCAATTGGCGAAGAAGCATATGCAGACTTTAAGAAGTCTGATATCGGTGATATCTTCGGTATCAAGGGATTCATCTTCAGAACTAAGACAGGAGAGATATCGGTTCATGCTGAGGAGATTACTCTTCTTTCTAAGAGCTTACAGGTACTTCCAGAAAAGTTCCACGGAATCACAGATACTGATATGAGATACCGTCAGAGATATGTTGATTTAATAATGAATCCTGATGTTAAGGAAACATTTGTAAAGAGATCAAAGATTATCAAGGAAATCAGAAAGTTCCTTGATGGCAGAGACTTCATGGAAGTTGAGACACCAACACTTGTATCTAATGCTGGTGGTGCTGCTGCAAGACCATTTGAGACTCATTACAACGCACTTGACGAGGACGTTAAGCTTCGTATTTCATTAGAGCTTTATCTTAAGAGACTTATCGTTGGTGGTCTTGAGAGAGTTTACGAAATCGGACGAGTATACCGTAACGAGGGTGTTGATACAAGACACAACCCTGAGTTCACACTTATGGAGCTTTACCAGGCATACACAGATTACGAAGGTATGATGGAACTTACTGAGAGTATGTTCAGACACCTTGCTGAGACTGTATGTGGTACAACTAAGATTACTTACAACGGCACTGAGATTGACCTTGGAAAGCCATTCAGAAGACTTACTATGAATGACGCAATTAAGGAATATGCTGGTGTTGATTTTGATACAATTAAGACTGATGAAGAAGCTAAGGCTCTTGCTAAGGAGAGAGGAATTGAGTTCGAGGAGCGTCACACTAAGGGCGACATCATCAATCTCTTCTTTGAGGAGTACTGCGAGGAGAATTTAATCCAGCCTACATTCATTATGGATCATCCTCTTGCAATATCTCCACTTACTAAGAAGAAGCCATCTGATCCAGAGAAGGTTGAGCGTTTCGAGCTTTTCATTAACACATGGGAAATGTGTAATGCGTACTCAGAGCTTAACGACCCAATCGACCAGAGAGAGCGTTTTGCACAGCAGGATAAGAACGCAGAGAACGGCGACGAGGAAGCACAGCACACAGATGAGGACTTCCTTAACGCACTTGCAGTAGGTATGCCACCAACAGGCGGTATTGGTTACGGTATCGACAGACTTGTTATGCTGCTTACAGATTCACCTGCGATTAGAGATGTTCTGCTCTTCCCGACGATGAAGTCTATTGATAAGTAGGAATGCAGGAAAATCAAGGGTTTCAGAGCGTGGATGTACTAAAATATATAGTTGGTCAAGGGGTTTTGACCAAGATTTGACCAATTTTTGGCATAGTCAAAAAAAGATTAGTACAGGTTAGTACAGATTGCTTAGTCTGAAAAATTAAAGATTGTATTACTTAGAGGACATTTTCTAAAGAAATTTAGAAGATGTCCTCTTTTTGCGTTATAGGAACAATTGAAATACCGAAAGGAGAATAGCATGGAACACACAAAGGCATATCAGGAATTTAAGAAGAATGGTAATACAAAGTTTGTAAGATATAGCGAAGGAGCAGAAATGTATCATATGAGCGTATCAAAGTTTATGCAAATGGCTAAGGATGCCAAAGCAATCTATAAGTTAGGACAGTTAGTACTTGTGAATTTAAAAATATTTGATGAGTACATTGAGACATTCCATATAGTTGATGATGAATTTTATAAGTAGGTGAAAAGGATGGTAACACAATTACAGCCGGATGTTAGGGCTTATCTTCATGGTGGGGAGGTAATAAAAAGATACATAAAGGTCGAAGAGGTGGCTTATGAATATGGATTTAGTGTTGAGGAAACTGAATATATAGCTAAGGCTGCAAGTTCTTTATACAAGCTTACCCGTATTCATTTGGTAAAAAAGGAAAGGTTTGATGAGTTTATGAAACACATATATAAAGTGCCGGGAACAAATAAGCAGATAATCAAAAAGTTTGCGAGAATTGGAGAAGCTTCAATTATATACAGTATTGGAAGGCATAGGTTTATCGAGCTGGCTAGAGCAGCAGGTGCTACATATAAAATAAATGAGGGGACAGGAGGGACTGTACTGGTTAATTTAGAAATATTTGATAATTACATGGAGCAATTCAGACAACCTGTAAGACCTTTGAAAGAGCCGTTATACGGACAGGAAGAAGGTGAATTGAATGAGTAACTCATATAAGTTCTATTCAGATACAAAAGACATTATGAAAAAATATGTAAATGCTACTGAGGGAGCCATTATTTATGGCATAAGTAAATCAAGGATTATGGTTTTGGCTTCAGAAGCAGGGGCAGTATATAAGGTTGGAAATTCAGCATTGATTAATACAGATATTTTTGAAATGTATTTGGAGAAATTTAAGGAACCAACAAGACCATTGCCCAAACATATTTGGAATAAATTGTCAAGCGAAGATAAAAAAGACCACAATAGTACCTGTTTTGATAAAAAAGACCCGTGATTGTCACTTTCGGCATTATAGAAACTAATGTAATATATGGACATTCCAAGAAAAACTTGGGATGAACAATTTAATAATCAGTTACAGATTTGCAAAGTAGTTTGCACTGCAGAGTATCTGTAGGTAG